>FWWL01000213.1_pt1 | contig 147915 bp, 143 predicted proteins | sample 2228331 | NCBI WGS metagenome assembly FWWL01 (sample SAMEA103939775, study PRJEB20133) | metagenome | reverse complement strand
GTCCCAACCTGCCGCTGCCGTAGGGGTTAGGAAAGCCCGTCCACGAATGAAACGAATAGGGAACGAATGAACGAATGGGGGGGCAGAGCGCATTCGTTTATTCGTTGAAGAAATTCGTTGATGGGTATTTCGCGGGTGTCCCAACCTGCCGCTGCCGTAGGGGTTAGGAAAACCAGTCCACGAATGAAACGAATAGGGAACGAATGAACGAGTGGAGGGGCAGAGCGCATTCGTTTATTCGTTGAAGAAATTCGTTGATGGGTGTTTCGCGGGTGTCCCAACCTGCCGTTGCCGTAGGACAAGCCTTTGGCTTGTCCGCTGAAAAATGCCATCCACGCATATTTCACGAATGCGCGAATGGCGACACGATTGCCCCGCAGGACAAGCCTTTTGGTTTGTCCGTTGAAAATCCCGTCCACGAATATTTCACGAATGCGCCAATGAGGGCGCGGCGTCCGCGCAGCGTGATTTTGTGATATAAAATAGCCAATGACAGACAACAATGAAGTTCTTTTTGAGGTCGAAACGCCGCTTGGGTTTCGCATCCGCGTGACGGTTGAGTACTGGAACGTGATTGCAACCGTCAAGCATCCTGTCATGCTTGGAGCGAGGCTGATGTTCGAAATGTCCTGCAAAACCCCGACGAAATCCGTTTGAGCAAGAAAGACCCGAGCGTTTATCTTTTCTACAAGCCTGAACGAATCGGCAGGTGGGTCTGCGCAGTGACGAAACGGCTGGATGGCGAGGGTTTTCTGATTACCGCTTATCCCACCGACGCGGTGAAAGAAGGAGTACGAATATGGCGCAAGTAAAAGTTTATTACGACCAGCAAGGCAATACGCTGACTGTCTGGTTTGGCAATCCCCAGGACGAAGCCGTCGCGGAAGAAACTGGCGATGAGATTATCTTGATGAAAGACAAAGACGGGAACGTAATTGGTTTTGAAAAACTGAATTACGTCCTGCCTGCTTCTACGCGGCTGAATGTCGCGTTCGAGTTGATCGGCGTAATTGCATCCAAAAATATATAAAGAACGTGAATTCGGGATAAGCGTTACTCGCCGTTTTTTACCGCAGAGATCGCTCAGATCGCAGAGTTCCTTTGTCTTTCTCTCTGCGTTCTCCGCGTGCTCTGCGGTCAGAATTTCTTATCCCGAACTGAGGTATCTTAGGCTGGTGGTACATGTTACCTTCTGGGTTCGGACCAACTTTGCCATTCAAAATCTGTATGTTTCCTACACTCTCTCTCACATCTTGAGTACAATGTGCCCATCCCCACCAGGAGAAGAACCATGACCTATACAACCATTCTCACCGAGGTGCGTGGACGGGTAGGATTGATCACCCTCAACCGCCCGGAAGCGATGAACGCTCTCAATCACACGCTGATGCGTGAGTTGATGGACGCACTCCAGGCCTTTGACCAGGACGATGCTGTGGGGGCTATGGTCATCACCGGCAACCCCAGGGCCTTTGCCGCCGGCGCCGACATCAAGGAAATGGCTGAGAAAACGATGGAGGAGATGCAGACCGCCGACCCGATCGCCCAATTCGATCGCATTCGCCACGTCCAGAAACCGGTGATCGCCGCGGTCTCCGGTTGGGCACTGGGTGGGGGCTGTGAACTGGCTCTCTCGTGCGATATGATCGTTGCTTCAGAAACAGCCCGATTCGGCCAGCCGGAGATCACCATCGGCGTCATTCCCGGCGCGGGCGGCACCCAACGCCTGCCGCGCGTCGTCGGCAAAGCCCTGGCTATGGAGATGATCCTCAACAACCGCACCCTATCGGCCCAGGAAGCCCTGAATCTGGGGCTGGTCAATCGCGTCGTTCCGGTCGAGTCGTATCTCGATGAGGCTCTGAAACTGGCCGAAGAAATTGCTTCTCGCGCTCCCCTGGCGGTGCGAACCGCCAAACATCTGATCAACCAGGCCTATGAACGTCCCCTGCACGAGGCCCTGGCCGAAGAGCGCCAAGCATTCTACAGCCTGTTTGCTACGGAGGATCAAAAAGAGGGCATGCGGGCATTTATCGAGAAGCGCAAACCCCAATGGAAGGGAAAGTAAACCTCTGGCAGGCTTGTGAAACCGCGGCCCGAATGCGCATATCTGGCCTGGCAAAGCGTGCCCTGAATGTGTTAAGGGCACGCTGATGTTGACCGGCGAGGCTGAGGCTCAGTTCGCCAGAACCAGAACACCAGCCTATGAAACCCGCAAACCCATTGAAAACGGAAGAAACGAAGAACACACATCCTTGCCAAACTCGCCAGGTTGGGCTATAATAACTTCCATCGGGCGCGTAGCTCAGCCGGTTAGAGCGCATCACTCACATTGATGAGGTCGGGGGTTCGAGTCCCTCCGCGCCCACCAGGCAGGTCATCGGCGGATGACCTGTTTTGTTTCTCCTGCTCTCGCGTTATAATCATCCCATGTCCACCCGAACCAACCAGGAATGGCTGAAAGCCCTGAAGAGCCAGGGACCAGAGCGAGATGCCGCGCTGGAAGACCTGCGCACCATCCTTGTCAAGGGTTTGCCCTACGCTCTCTCGCACTGGATCTCTCCCAGCGAGCCTCAGTTCGAGTTCCTGATCGAAGAGGTCACTCAGGAGACGCTGCTGCGCATCCTGGAGCGATTGGATTCGTTCGAGGGACGCAGCCAATTTACGACCTGGGCGCATAAGATCGCTATCCGCATCGCTCTCTCCGAATTGCGACGAAAACGCTGGCGTGACTCCTCGCTGGACGAAATAGTGGATAACGAAGAGAGTTTGACCCCTGAATCGCTGCTGGAGGACCCTGATGCCGGACCAGAGACCTCTCTGGAGCGCGCCGATATGCTCCAGCGGGTTCGTCGCATTATTCTTGAGGAATTGACCGAACGTCAACGTCAGGCGCTGATCTACCTGGGTGTGCAGGGCATTCCTATCGAAGAGGTGGCGCGTCGCCTGAACACCAACCGTAATGCCCTGTACAAACTCCTCCATGATGCCCGAAGCCGCCTGAAACGCCGCCTGGCACGCGAGGGTCTATCGGCCCAAGAAATCCTGACCGCTTTTGAAGCGGGGTAAGAAACTTGCTCTGACCTGCGTCAACGAAAGAGAATATGAGCATGAAATTAAAATATTTGCTTCCGTCCCGAAAGCGAAAAGCATCCCCTGCTATGGAACACACCGATATGGACTTGCCCGACGCCTCTATTCTTGCCCTGATTCGCTTCCTCGAATCCTGCGAACCCGACTGCGAACAGGTCTTTGATGTGTTGGACCAATATGCCGAGATGGAAATTCGCAAAGAAGACGTGGCCCGCCTGATGCCCTTCGTCCACCATCATCTGGAAACCTGCTCATCGTGCTGCGATGAGTATGAGGCACTGCTCGACGTATTAATCAAAATTCAGGAAGAGCGAGAAAATCCATCATAAAAACGGCGCTGATAAAAACTGGTGCACTGTGCGTTCACCAACACTTGCCGCGAAACTGCCAATCTCACCAGACCAGGAAAATGCACGCACCTCTATGGAAGTTGCGGGGAATACCTTTTTTTGACCTGACACCTCTTGAAATTGGCTGGTCTCATAGGGCTTTTCAAAATTCTAATCTTTGGGCCTTTCTTACAGTTGCTGTGACTCTCAGTAACATAAAATTGTACCGCCGACCTATGGTTGGCACACTGCCAGGCAAAGCCTGGCGGTACAAAAAGAGATAGAACATTAAATCTTTGAAAAGCCCTGCTGGTCTCACAAACGCCCTTGTCATTTCGCCTGTCTTATGCTATGTTTGACACACCATGTCTGACGAACCGAAAACCGTTTTGATCGTGGAAGATGAGCCTGATGCGGCTGAATTGTTCGCTGAGATGATGCGCGTGAACGGTTTTCGCGTCATCAAGACATTCAACAGCGCCCTGGCCATTCAGACTCTCCGTCAGCAGAAGCCCGACATCGTCATCCTGGACCTGATGATGCCCGACATATCAGGGCTGGAGGTGCTGCGCTTCATGCGTCGCGAACCAGAGTTTGAACACATTCCTGTCATTATCGTCTCAGCCAAAAGTATGCCCGGTGATATCCGCGCCGGCATGGAAGCAGGGGCGTCCCTCTATCTCACCAAGCCAGTGGGCTATCTGGAACTTAAACAAGCCGTCGAACGTTTGATACATTCTGCCTGACCATGCCTTTGCTGCGCATCTTCATCGCGATTGAAATCCCCCTTTCCATACGACAAGCCATCTACGAACAAACGGCGTCTCTACGCCAGGACCTCGGTTCGGAACGGATCCGCTGGGTGCCGCTTGAAAACCTGCATTTGACGCTGAAATTCATCGGCGAGGTCTCTTCGAACAACGTGGCCCTGCTTGCCGATATGTTGGCAGCCGAAGCCCAGGGCCATGTCCCTTTCCCGATCGAGATCGGCGGGCTGGGTGCATTTCCCAGCCCACGGCAGGCGCGCGTGATCTGGGTTGGAATTCAGGCTTCTCCGGCGTTGGCTTCCCTGCAACGGGGGATCGAGGCGGCAGCGGTTCGTCTTGGATATGAGGCCGAACCGCGCCCGTTCTCCCCTCATCTGACGATTGGACGTGTACGCCAACCCTTGCCGATCGCTGATCGGCAAAGAATCCGCACTGTTCTGGAAAACACAACCATCGGTTCGCTGGGAACCACCTTTGTGACCGCCATACACCTCTATAAGAGCGATCTCAAGCCCGGTGGGGCAGAATACACGCGCTTATTCTCGGCCTCCTTACGTGTAGTCTGACCAGTTATGCCTTGCCTCCCTCTAAACCCGTTTCGATCAGCATGCCTGCCCACGCTCAATCAATTCAGGAGGTGACGCTCTGAACGCGCTGGAACTTGCTCGCTCTATCGTTGCTGCTCTGGAGGATAAAAAGGGGGAAGACATCCTGTTGCTTGACCTCAAAGGCCTGGCCTCGTTCACTGACTATTTCGTCCTGTGCACCGGAACCAGCGACCGCATGCTCGACGCCCTGGCCGACTCGGTGCTGGAAACCATCCGCAAAAAGCATCACAAGCGCGGCCGTGTGGAAGGTGAGGCCCGCGAAGGCTGGGTCGTCCTGGATTTTGGCGATGTGGTCGTTCATCTTTTCTCCCCCGATCAACGCGATTACTACCGTCTGGAGGAACTGTGGCAGGAAGGGAAGGTTCTGATCCACGTCCAATAAGTCGGCTGGCAGGTGGGATCGAAGCCGGAGGCACCAAATTTATCTGCCTGGTTGCCGAAGGGCCGGATCGCATCCTGGCGCAAACTCGCATCCCCACGACCACGCCGGCCGAAACGCTGGAACAGGTCATCGTTTTCTTCCGTCCCTTTGTAGAGGCGGGCCAATTGAGCGAACTGGGGATCGCCTGTTTCGGCCCGCTTGACCTGACGCCCGGGTCGCCCACGTATGGTTATATCACCACCACACCCAAGCCGCAGTGGGGGCATACCGATGTGCTCGGCACCTTGCAGCGGGCGCTGGGAGTGCAGGCGGTGATCACCATGGATGTGAGTGGGGCCGCCCTGGGCGAATGGACCTGGGGGGCTGGCCAGGGATGCAACCCCCTGCTCTATCTGACCGTGGGCACCGGCATTGGCGGTGGGGTGATCCTGAATGGCCAACCGTTTGTCGGATTGCTGCCCCTGGAAATGGGACACATCCGCCTGCCCCGTCATCCGTCTGATTCTTTCGCTGGCAATTGCCCTTTTCACGGGGATTGTTTTGAAGGATTGGCCAGTGGGCCAGCCATTCGGGCTCGTTTCGGCGAACAGGGTGAGACAGTGCCTGATGATCATCCCTTCTGGGAAGTAGAAGCCGGTTATATCGCCCAGGCGCTGGTCAATTACATCCTTACCCTGGCCCCTGAGAAGATCGTCTTAGGCGGCGGTGTGATGCAGCGGGCCCACCTGTTCCCGCGCATCCGACGCCAGGTGCAAACCCTGCTTAACGGTTATCTTCGTCATCCTGTCTTGGTGAACCAGATTGAGGATTATATCGTCCCACCGGCCTTGGGCGATCTCTCAGGCAGTCTGGGGGCGATCGCACTGGCTCAGAGGCAGCGCTCCGATTAGTTGCCCTGTCCTATCATCTCGTCGGTGATCTCATCCAACCTTAGGCTGATCACCTGGCTGGCTGAGTCGCGCCCCATGGTGATGCCATAGATGACATCGGCCACCTGCACCGTATTGCGGTTGTGGGTGATGACCACGAACTGGGTCTCGCGGCTCAACTCTTTGAGCAGATCGCGAAAACGGCCCACATTGGCCTCATCCAGCATTGCATCCACCTCATCCATCACACAGACCGGGGTGGGGGATACCTTGAGCAGGGCAAATACCAGGGCAAGGGCCGTCAGGGATCGCTCCCCTCCGGAAAGCAGCGCCAGGCTCTGCTCGCGACGACCCGGCAGGCGCGCTTCGATCTCGATCCCGCTTTCCACCAGATTCTCCGGCTCGGTCAACGTCAGACGTGCCGATCCTCCGCCAAACAGACGCACAAAGATGTGGCGAAACTCCTCCGCGACCCGCTCAAAGGTCTGCTGGAAGGCGCGGCGGGTCAATTCATCCAGTTCGGCGATCACCTGGCGCAAATCGGCTTCAGCCTTTTGCAAATCAGCCACCTGTTCTTTGAGAAAGCCAAATCGTTGTAATTCTGCTTCATACTCCTGCTGGGCATCTGGGTTGACGGCGCCCATGCGACGCACTTGTTGACGAGCGCGAGTCAGTTGCTCTTCCAGATCGGGCGCCAGGGTGGTCACCACTGGCAATTGCTCCACCATGCCTTCCAGCGGCAATGGCACCGGCCCGGAGATGTGTTCGCGATAATCGAACTGCACCAGGCCGAAATCATCCTCAATGCGCTGACGCAAGGAAGCCAGGGCTTCCTGTCGGCGTGTCACTTCCAGTTGCACCTGAGCCAGTGACCGCTCGGCATTGGCCAGGGCCCGCTGGGCCTCGCTTTCACGGGCCTGATAGGCCTGTTCCTGACGCTCCAGGGCTTCTAACGCTTTCCCGGCCGGCTCGATCAGGCGATTGAGGGACTCGATCTGCTCAGCCAGAGCGGACTCCTGCTCCCGTAAAGTGGCGATCTGCGCTTCTAACTCCCCCACGGCCTGATCGATCTGCTCCAAGCGTTGTTTTACCTCCAGGCGTTGATTCTGCAGTCGTGCTAGCGCAGCCGCCCGCTCCTGGCGACGATTCACAGCCTCGTTCAACGCGCTTTGTGCCACGGCCAGCCGTGTGCTCCAGTAGGCCACCTGCTCCTGCATTTCCTCCAGGGCCAGGGTGGCGATCTGGGAGGTGAGAGTGCGCACATCGTTTTGTGAGACCGACAGGCCCACCTCCACCTCCAGTCGGGTGCCGATCAGGTTTTGACGCTCCTGTTCCGCGGCGGCAATTTCCTGTTTCAACATATCCACGCGGTGGTGGGCGACCTCCAGTTGCCCGCGCGCGGTTTCCAGGGCCAGCACCGCCTCCTGTTCGGCTTTGCGTGTGGCCTCCAGATGCAACCGCATGCGACGCACCTCGGCCTCGGCCAGCGATTGTTGTTTTCGCCCTTCCTCGAGCAGACGATTCAAGTTTTTCAGGTCGGCTTCCAGCAGGGAGAGCTGGTGGCGTAAACCCTCTAGGGATTGTTGAATCTCTCGTCGGTGGCGAAGCCGGCCCAGGGTCCCGGAATGAGGCGGTTTTCCACCCAGGATCACGCCGTTCGGACGGAAGACCTCGCCGGTCAGGGTCACCAGGCGGGCGGAGTCGGGAACGTTTGCCAGCAGACGTTGTGCCGCTTCTCGGTGCTTCACGATCAGGGTGTCGCCCAGCAGGGCGTCCACCACCCAGGCCAGTTCCTGAGGCGCTCGAACTAGAGCCGCGGCATTGCCCAGGCAATCCGCATCGGGAGGGGCTTCCAGACGCGGCGGCCGGGCGTGATGATCCAGCAACACCATGGCGGCTCGCCCTTCGCCCTGTTCCAGCAGGTTCAGGGCCTGTTCCAGGACCTGGCGGGGCAGCAAAACGGCATCCAGGGCTTCTCCCAGGGCAGCGGCGATGGCGGTCTCGAATTCGGCGGGCACTTCGATCATGGCGCTCAGCGCGCCGTGAACCTGCAAACGGGAGCCTCGGGCCGCCTCCAGGAGCATTCGCACCCCTTCGGCATAGCCTGCCAGGGTGGACTCGGCTTGTTCCAGAATATCTAACTGGGCCTGCAGGCGCGCCTGCTCGGCCACGCGCGCATCGTAAGCCCGGGTCTGCTCCCGCACCGCTGCGGCCATCTTTTCCACGGCCGCCCGGCTCTGGTCAAGACGCTTTTCCAGGGCGGCGAAGTCGGCTTCCACGCGCTGACGGGTTAGATGGGTTTCCTTCCAGCGTTCTTCTGTGTGGGCAAATGTCTGTTCCAGCGAGTCAAGTTCTTCCAGGGTGGTTTGCAGAGCCGTGGTCTGTAGTTGAATGCGTTGGGTGAGTTCATCCAGCCGGGCCTGGACTTCGGCGCGCTTTTCCTGGTATCCCTCCCAGCGCGCACGGGCCTGGGCAAGTTGATCTTCGAGGGCCGAGCGTTCTCGCTGGCGCTCTTGCAGGGCGGCACGGGCGGCCTTGAGTTGCTCCTGGGCTTCTTGCTGTTCCTGTTGCCGGTGCTGCACTTCCTGCTCTGTTTCGACCAGCCGCGCCTGAGCCATGGCCTCTTCGCCAGCCAGCCGCTCCTGATCGGTCAGCAGGGATTGGCGCATGCCTTTCAGGGAACGGAGGCGTTCTTCCAGAACGGCCAGTTCCCGGCTGACGGCTTCTTTTCTGGCATAACATTCAGAGGCTTCGCGCAATTGTGCGTTCCAGCGGGAACGTTGCTCTGCCGTTTGGGTACGGAATTGGGCCAGTTCGTTTTGCAGGCGAGCATAGGCCTGGCGGGCCTGAAGCAGGCGTGCTTCCTCGGCCTGCAGGGTCAGGTAGGCCTGGCTGAGTTCTTCTTGTGCGCAATGCCAGTGGTAGCCATACCACTCCCGCAACAGGACTTTGAGATCGGCCTGGGCCTGGGCATATTCAGCGGCCCGGCGGGCCTGACGCTCCAGAGACTTCAGGCGTGGCTCCAGTTCGGCCAGAATGTCGAGCACGCGTTCCAAATTGCGTTGGGTGGCCTCCAGACGACGCAGGGCTTCTTCACGGCGGCTACGATACAGGCCAATTCCAGCGGCCTCTTCAAAGAGGCGTCTGCGCTCGTCGGCGCGCAGCGCCAACGAGGCATCTACCAGACCCTGGCCGATGATGGTATAGGTTCGCTCGCTCAAGCCGGCGGCGGCCAGCAATTCATTGATGTCGCGCAGGCGAACCAGTTGATCGTTGAGCAGGTATTCGTTGCGTCCATCGCGATAGGCGCGGCGGGTGATGGCCACCTCTGAAAAGTCCACAGGCAACCAGCCGGTGGAGTTATCAAAGACGACGGTCACTGAGGCCATGCCCGCCCGTGGACGTTGTTCGGAGCCAGCGAAGATCATGTCTTCGGTTTTCTTGCCGCGCAACAGGCTATAGGATTGCTCTCCTAACACCCAACGCAGCGCATCGGCAATGTTGGATTTGCCCGAACCGTTGGGACCGACGATGGCGGTAATCCCTTCAGCGAATTGGAATTCGGTTCGGGAAGCGAAGGTTTTATAGCCATGTAGTTCGAGGGATTTGATCCGTAGTGGCATGGTAGATCCTTGAGCAGGGGAACTTATTCCAGGCCCAGAGTCCGCAAGGCGGCTCGGGCGGCTTCTTGTTCGGCCAGGGCTTTGCTGGTTCCACGGCCGCGCCCCAGGGGTTGATCCTTCAAACGCACTTCAACTTCGAAGATACGCGCGTGTTCCGGGCCACTCTGCTCAACTACCACATAGATCGGTGCGCCTTGTTTTTGTCCCTGACTCCATTCCTGCAGGCGCGATTTGGGATCGGCCAGGTCGGGCTGGGCCAGAATGCGCGCTTGGGTTTCTTCGAGCAGGGGACGCAAGAATTCGACTACTGCCGGAATTCCGCTGTCCAGATACAGCGCGCCGATAAATGCTTCAAAGGCCCCGCACAAAATATTGTCGCGTTGACGGCCACCCGAGGCCAGCTCTCCCCGTCCCAGGCGCAGGGCGGAGCCGAAATCCAACCGTCGCGCAAAGGCAGCCAGGGTATCGGTGCGCACCAGAGCGGCGCGCAGGCGGGTCAGTTCCCCTTCCTCCATTTCCGGAAAGTGGTGATAGACCCAGTCGGCCACCACAAAATCCAGCACGGCGTCACCCAGGAATTCCAGACGCTCGTTATCTTCTGTGCCCGGGGTATGTTCGTTGACGTAAGAACGATGGGTAAAGGCACGCAAAAACAGGGTAATGTTTTTGACCGGCAGGTTCAATCGTTCGATCAGGGTTTGAACGGCGCAAACCTCCTCGGCCGAATTGCGCAAAGTAGCCAAAGTTCCCTCCCCGAACTCAGGGAGCGCCAGACTCCTCCTGTTTGAGGAGAGCGTCTCGCGCTCCTTCAGTTCGCATCCATAAATAGATCGCATTGATGACTTCACTGCCAAAAAGTGATTTCACCGCAGAGTGCGCAGAGAACGCAGAGATTTTGGCTTTTTTAGAAGCGGTATGTTCGGTGCGGATTTTGACCTTTTCGGCTCTGCGCTCTCCGCGTTCTCGGCGGTGAAGGGTTTTGCAATAGAGTCATGAAGTTGGGCAAAGGGCCGTCAACCGATTTGAATAGCCAGTTCTGGCCTGCTTTGCCACGCTAAGCCTGGTCATCGAAAGCAGAGCCCGATAGGGAATGCGAACCGCATTGTACTGCCTCTTGGGGGAAATGGCAAATGTTTCAACGATCTACCCCTATCTGTCGGCAGGCCTGGTTCTGCCTGTGAACAGGTTGAAGCCTGTCCTGTGGGCCACGATGGCTTACGTCCTCTCCAGCCGTTGATAGGTGTCCAGCAGGCTGATCAGAATGTCATCGGTGAAGGCGTGCATCCGATGGAGCATATCGTCGAACGGCACGTTGGCCTGGCGATAGGCCATTGCCACCGACTCAATCAGCGTATTCCGAAAGAACAGGAAGGCCTGAGCGGCTTCGACGTAACTCAAGCCATAACGACGGGCCCGGGAGGCATATTCAAAACCGATGGCATGTGCCTCTGATGAAGCATTTCCGCCATGGGTAGAAAGAAACCCCAGCAACCCCTGGAACAGCGCATGCGCACTCTGGCGGTAATGCAGACGGGCCTCTGCATCCAGTTTACGATACCAGCCCTGGCTTTCCAGTTGACCTTCCGCAATCCGCATACGCACACGCCGTACGACCGACTGCATCATCGCCTCAGGCTCCAACCCACCCCGGCGGGCATGTTCCGCCCACAATTCCACGTCGCTGCGGCGATAACGGCGGTGACCGCCCGGTGTGCGAAACGCGGGGAGAATGCCCTTGTTGGTCCACACCCGCACGGTGTTGGGGTGGACTCCCAGGATCAAAGCGGCCTCTTTGAGAGAGATCAGGTCATTCATGCGGTCCTTTGGAGCGCGGAGGCAGGCCAACCATCCAGAAAGGCAACCCGGAAGCCTTCTGCTTTGCTGAAGCAGTTTAGTCGGAAGCCAAGGCGGCTTTCTCAGCCAGGCTCAATTCTGAAGCGCGCTGACGGAAGGTGCCCACGTCAATTCGCAAGAGCAACAGGGCGGCCGTCAGGATCATGGCGGCTTCGATCCCAAACACGATCAGGTAACCGGTCAGCGCCGATCCCGTCCAGGAGGCGCCCAGATCAGCCACCACGCCGGCCAGGAACAGACCAGTCAACCGCGACAGGCCATTGGAGAATCCCCAGGCGCCGATATACAGGCCAACCTGTTCCGGCACGGTCAGATCAAACATCAGCGACAGGTTAGATATTGTGGAGAGACCGATCCCAAGACCGAGCAAAACCAGGCCCAGATAGAACATCCCTGCCTGTCCCAGAAGGCCGCTGCCCAGAATGGTCACAAACCCTGCCAGGGCGGTCAGGTTACCGGTTTGAGCCAGGGTGCGTTTGGCTACCCATCCCTCCAGGGCGCCGGCCAGAGCAAAAGCCAGCAGGGTAAACGTGCCGCTGATGGAGACGAAGCGCGAGGTCTGCTCCAGGTCCATCCCGAAGGCCTGGGCACCGAAGGGCTCCAGCAACACATCCTGGCCGAGCAGGGCGGCCAGCAACAGCCACAGGTACCCAAAGAACACCCGCGCCACCGGATTGGCTGTGATGACAGCCGTCATCTCGCGCACCCGATAGCGTCTAGGGCCTGTCGCCGGGGCGACGATCTGCTCCGAGCGGGGTTCCAGCCGGATCAGGCCGATCAGGCCCAGGGTCAGGGCTGAAGCGGCGACGATGGCAAAGCCCCGTTCGAGGGCCTCGGGCACATACGTCGGTACCAGGCGGCTCAGGGCGATGCCCGTCCCGATAATTCCCAGGATCATCATGGTAAACATCACCGCCAGGGTGCGACTGCGTCCCTGCTCGCCAGAGAGCTCCGAAGCCAGGGAGAGATAAGAAACCGCCGAAAAATTGTAGCCCATTCCCCAGGCTCCAAAGGCCAGCACAGCCACCAGCAATCCCAGACTGAAATCCTGGTGGAGCAACACAGCGATCCGAGGGGAGATCGTCACCCCCAGGGCACACAAGATCAGGCCGAGCACAATGAACGGTGTGCGACGATACCCCAGGATCGGATGACGATCAGAAAACGAACCGATCCACATCTGAAGCGGGGCCAGCAAATAGGGAGCAATCGCCAGTACCGTCACCAGGGTTCGAGAAAGCCCCAGTTCATAGATCATCACCCGGTTCAGGGTGCTGTTGATCGGCACCAGTGTCATCGCCACAGCGGTGTGGATCAGGCCAAGTTGAACACGTTTAAGAAACATCCTTTGCCCCTATGTAGATTTTAGAGATTTTCGGGGCAAATTGTGATGGAAACGCACCAACCAGTCAATGTAGATTTTGTAGAATTGTCTTATATTCCCCTGAAAACGCTACTCTCCTTTCGGCGGTGGCGCATCCTTATCGTAGACCAGCACCTGCAAGTCCAGGTTCTCCTTCAGCAAATCGAGCACAGGTTGAAAGACGGCATCCTTGATGGCGGTCACGTCTCCGCCCGGTGCCAGCACGGTCAGGCGGGCCTCCTCCTCAGAGACTTTGACCACCCGAATCTCGGCACTGGCACAAACACTGCGAATGATCGTCGAAACGTTTTGAATGGCTTCGTCCAGAGTCATCGTTCCTCCTGCAGGCTTTGCTGGATAGTATCCTGGGGTTATCGCAAGAAATAGACAATGGAGAGGATGATCCCGATCGTGACCACCGTCCAGCGCAGCGTCGCCGGAGGGACCCGGCCGGCAAACTTGCCGCCCAGGATTCCCCCCAGCAGTGCGCCGATGGCCATAACCATTGCCAGCGGCCAGATCACCCGGCCGGAGAGAACAAAAAACAGCGCCGCGGCCACGTTCACTGTAAAAGCAATCGCCTGCTTCAGGGCATTGAGTCGGGTCAGGGTATCTTCCAGAGTCACTGCCAGGGCGGCCAGGACGATCACACTCAACCCGGCGCCGAAATACCCCCCATATACAGACGCCAGCCCAACCGGTACCCACGACCAGCCCTCGCTTCCTTTCCTGGACCCCTGGCGGGGTTGCCCGACCCGCCGCGTCAACCACGCCCGGACCGGGTCTTGAGCGGCCAGGAGCAGGGAGGCCAGCAAGATCAGGTAAGGGATCAGGGCCGAGAAAAGTTTTTCCCCGCTCTGGAAGAGCAACCACCCGCCGAGCACTCCACCGACGATCCCTGCCGGGAGCAGGGTGACCAGGCGTCGGTTCTGACCGACCAGATCGGCTTTCTGGGCCAGCGTTCCTCCCAGATAGCCCGGCAACAAAGCCACGGTGTTGGTGACATTGGCGCTGATGGGAGATACCCCCAAAGCGATCAACGCAGGAAACGTGATCAGCGTGCCGCCGCCGGCCAGAGCGTTGACAGCCCCGGCGGCCACGGCGGCCAATCCAGCCAGCCAAAGCGAAGAGAGTGACAGCATGAACAACTCCGAAAATGCCAGGATGCCTGCGATTATAGCAAAGACTCTACTGCAAAAAGGTTTGCTCTACCACCCAGATCGCAGAGTAGGCAAAGTAAATTAACGTGAATTCGGGATAAGCGTTACTCGCCGTGTTTTACCGCAGAGATCGCTGAGATCGCTGAGATCGCAGAGTTCTTTTGTCTTTCTCTCTGCGTTCTCTGTGTGCTCTGCGGTCAGAATGTCTTATCCCGAACTGAGGTTATTATGCAAACTCCGTGCTCTCGGTATGCTCTGTGGTTCGTTTTTGCAGTGGACTCAGCAGACTCCTGAAATCATCAAATGGTATACTTCCCACTGGAGTGAAATTTGCTGTGCAGGGCCACATCCTTCTTGCCTGGCATAGAAGGGGTTGCCCGAAACGATATTCTCCCGCAGAAAGGCAAAAGCCATGAGCGACCTCATCCGTCATTTACTGCTGGCTGTTGTGCAGGACCAGGACCTGGATGCCGCTGTCCGCGCCCTGACCGACACGGGAGCGCGGGTAACCGTCCTGACCAGCACAGGAGGGTTTCTTGGACAACGGAACGCCACCCTGCTGATCGGTCTTCCTGAAGAGAAAGAAGTGCCGGCCGTGCAGGCGCTCCGGCAGGTCTGTCGGCAGCGGGTGGAATACCTGACTTTCCCGATGGAGGGTTCTCCCCTGCCTCTTCCCACGCCGGTGCCGGTCACGGTGGGCGGTGCCAGTGTGTTCCTCTTGCCGGTGGAACGCTATGAGGAGTTATGACCATGAAATTGATCGTTGTCATTGTCAAAGATCACCAGGCCGATCGGGTGACCCAGGCCCTGACCAACGAAAACTTCCGCGTCACGCGCATTGCCTCCACCGGGGGATTTTTGCGTTCAGGCTTGGTCACCCTGTTGATCGGGGTAGAGGATGCCGATGTGGATGTGGCCATTCGGGTCCTGCGTCAGGGTTTGGGTGAAGGCAAACCGGGAGAGAAGCGTGCCACGTTATTCGTCCTGCCCGTAGAACGTTTTGAGCAGGTCTGAGGGGGGCGTTTTCCTCCATGCCACAGGGCCTGCTGATCTACAATCCCGTTGCCGGACGATTCCCGGTCAGACCGTTTTTGTGGTTGGCTGTTCGCGCGCTGACGGAGGCCGGCTGGCACATCGAGATTCTCCCCACCCGCAGTGGTGAACATGCGACGGCTCTGGCATGCCAGGCGGCTGAAGAGGGTGTTGCGGCGGTCTTTGCCTGTGGGGGCGATGGAACCATCGGTCAGGTGGCAGCCGGCCTGGTGGGTTCTTCAACAGCCCTGGGCATCCTGCCGGCCGGCACAGCCAATGTCCTGGCGCTGGAGTTCGGTCTGCCGGTCTTCTCCTGGACGCGCTGGTGGGCCCTGGGGCGTAGCGCCCGTCTCCTGGCCCGGGCCCCGCTTCGCCTGGTGGATGCAGGCCTGTGCAATGACCATCCCTTCCTGATGTGGGCCGGCATGGGGTTAGATGCCATGGCCGTCCACGCTGTGGAGCCACGCGTTCGGGTGGAAAAGTTCTTTTCTGTGCCCCACTATGCCATGACGACCATCTGGAAAGCCTCCCAGTGGAACGGTGTCCACCTGCGCCTGTGGGCGGATGGTCAGGAGATCGAAGGACATTTTTTGCTGGCAGTAGCCAACAACATCCGTCACTACATGGGTGGTCTGGCGGTGCTCTCCCCTCATGCTTACCTGGATGATGGCCAGATCGATCTCTGGCTCTTTCAAGGCCATACTCTGGCCGATGCCTTTCGCCAGGCCTATGATCTCTGGCGAGGGCGACACATTCATTCTACTCAAGTGCGACGGATTCCCTTTCGTAGTCTGCAGGTGGAAGCCGACTCGCCTTTTCTGGTGCAGACCGATGGTGAGCCACGTCCGGCCACCCAATGGGCTGTCCTGAGCGTTCGACCGCGTGCTCTTTCGATGCTTGTCCCACCCCAGGGGATGAACCTGTTCCTGAACACGATATAATTTCCCCGTTCCTATGTGGCTCGATCTGCGCCGGCTGTTTACTCCTACTGTTCTGATTCTCTCGCTGTTGATTGCCTGCATGCTGATCGCAAGTGCGCTTCTTCTGATCGGCTGGATGGCTCGCCAGTCTGCGCCTGTGGGGCAGGTTCCAGCGGCGTTGACTTTGATCCCGGCTCCCACGTCCACGCCCCTGGCCTCACCAACTCCCCTTCCCGCCACCCCCGACGCTGAGACAGCCTTACCCGCTCTGATCGAGATCGGTGGCTATGTCCAGATCAACGGCACCGGCGGAGTCGGTTTGCGTTTGCGTGCCCAACCTGGCCTGAAAGGGGAACTGCTCTTCCTGGGCGAAGAAGCCGAAGTGTTCCAGGTGCGCGATGGGCCGCGCCAGGCCGATGGGTATATCTGGTGGTATCTGGTGGCCCCTTACGATGAAAGGCGGGCCGGCTGGGCCGCCGCCGACTATCTGATCCCTATTCCCATTCCCAAGCCACCGTGAGCACGTTCAGGGGAGACCAGACTATCCATAAATCTGTGAGGTGAATGATGTCAATCCGTCCTACTGGGATTACTGCCAGCCGTTCCAGGCGAGAAGTGACTGTGACCTGGGCCGATGGGCATGTGAGCGTGTATCCCTTTAGCCTGTTGCGCGCCGGTTGTCCCTGTGCTTCGTGTCGTGGCGGACATGAGTACATGAGCGATGAGCCGGATGCGAGTGTGTTTGAGATGAACCTGCCCGAATCGCCCCACACCCGCCTGGTGGATATTCAAGCCGTGGGCTCCTATGCCATTTCCATCATTTGGGAGGATGGACACAGTTACGGCATCTACAACTGGCACTACCTGCGTGCCCTGTGTCCGTGTGAACAACATCGCGGCAAGGCCTGATCTATGCCTCGTTCTCATACCCGTTTCGTCTGCCAGGAGTGTGGACGGGTGGTGGCCACTTACATGGGGCGCTGCCCTCAATGTGGCGCGTTCAACTCTATGATCGAAGAACAAATACCTGAGGAAGCCTCCGCCCGGCCGGGGACCGGGCGCAGTCTGAGTGGACGTTCCGTGCCGAAGCGGCTGAGCGACCTTTCCGGCGAAGCCGAGGACCGCCTGCCGCTACCCATGGCCGAGTTCGCCCGTGTTCTGGGTGGAGGCATCGTTCCAGGCTCGATCATCCTGATCGGCGGGGATCCGGGCATTGGCAAATCTACTCTGATGTTGCAGATGGCGATGGAGATCGCCTTCCCGGGACGGCAAGTGCTTTACGTCTCTGGTGAGGAATCAGAGAAACAAATCAAAATGCGGGCAGCGCGCCTGGTGGACCGTCGCTCTCTGCCGGAGACCCTGTTCCTGGTCACCGAGACCAATTTGAACGTGATCCTGGATCACGTGCGCGACCTCCGACCGGAGATGTTGATCGTTGATTCTATCCAGACCACCTACGTCCCTGAACTGGAGTCGGGGGCTGGTTCGGTGACTCAAGTGCGTGAATGCGCTTCGCAATTGCGTGAACTGGCCAAATCGAGTGGGATCACCGTCTTCGTCGTTGGGCATGTCACCAAAGAGGGTGCCATTGCCGGCCCGCGCGTGCTCGAGCACATCGTAGACACGGTGCTCTATCTGGAGGGCGATCGGTTTCAGGCTTACCGCCTGCTGCGTTCGGTGAAGAATCGGTTCGGGGCTACTTCTGAAGTTGGCGTATTTGAAATGCGCGAAGGCGGCCTGATCGAGGTGCCCAATCCGAGTGAAGTCTTTCTGGCAGAGCGTATGATCAACGTGGCCGGGTCAGCGATTGCCGTCACTATGGAAGGCACCCGGCCGATTCTGGTGGAAATTCAGGGACTGACCTCACCGACGCAATTCGGCAACGCCCGGCGCACCGCCAACGGCGTGGACTTCAATCGCCTGTTGCTGATCACGGCTGTACTGACCCGCCGTGTGGGACTCAGGCTGGCCGAACAAGACATTTTTGTCAACGTAGTGGGTGGAATTCGCATTGACGAGCCGGCCGCCGATCTGGCGGTGGCTGCCGCCATCGCTTCGTCCTGGTATGACCGACCGGTGCGGGCCGAAGCTGTGCTGATCGGCGAGATCGGCCTGGCAGGAGAACTGCGCATGCCGGGCCAGATCGTTCCCCGTCTGCGCGAAGCCCAGAAACTGGGATTTCAGGTCGCGATCGTACCCAAAGCGTTGCGCAAGGCCGAACCCTATCCCTCCGGCATGGAAGTGATTGAAACCCGCTCTCTGGATCAGGCGCTCTCCGCCGCCATGCGCAAATGACCAATAGCCCGCATCCGCCTGCAGGGCCGCCTGGGATCGCGGACGTCTCGCCCGCCATATGTCCAGATCTGAAGTGGTTCCTGAGAGGGTATAATTACCAGATAAAGGAGACTGCGCGTTGATCCCCTCTGAAACAAAGACATTTTTCTACGGGAGAGTCATCCTGATCCACGATGACATTTTGACCAGCCGGGCTGTTTGCCCAACGAACCACAGTTCAATCAGCCTCTGCGTACTCTGCGACCTCGGCGGTAGACCCACCTTTTTGCCGCAGAGGCGATGTTTTGTGCTATCCACAAATCATCGGTGTTGTTTTTCTCGGGCAGAAGTTATGCTCAAAAGACACTACTATGTATGGAGGGCGATATGGTGATTACTCTGATTGTGGCTTTTCTTCTGGCTATTATGGCGGCTGTGTTTGCCCTTCAGAATCCTGCCCTGGTTACGGCCAACTTCTTTGGCGTTCAGGTAGAGGAATCGCTGGCCCTGTTTGTGTTGCTGGGCATCGGGCTGGGCTTTCTGATTGGCGTGCTGGTCATGTTGCCAGGGCGCATCAAAAGTGGCCTGAGCAGTATGCGTCAGCGCAAACAGATTGAGGAACTGAAAGCCTCCCTGGAGGAACACAAAGGGAAACTGGCCCAAATGCAGGCCCGCATCGCTGAACTGGAAGCTCAATCTGCCGCCTCTTCTACCTCCTCGCCGGAGGTGCGCTGACCTCATGCCCCCTCGCGTGGTGGCTCTGATCCAGGGGCGGATGAGTTCCTCCCGCCTGCCGGGCAAGATTCTGGCCGATATCGCCGGAAAACCCATGTTGCGGCGCGTCTACGACCGCACCATTCGGGCGCGCACCCTTCACGATGTGCTGATCGCCACAACTACGGACGCCTCCGACGACCCCGTGGCGGATTACTGCCAGACCCATGGCATTCCCTTCTCCCGAGGCAGTCTCTACGACGTGCTGGATCGTTACTACCAGGCGGCGCGAGAAAACATGGCCTCGCTGGTGGTGCGCATCACTGCCGATTGTCCACTCCTGGACCCGGCTCTGATTGACGATGTGGTGACGGTTCTCCTGCACCATCGCGACGGGGGGCCGCTGGATTTTGCCACCAACCGCCTGCCTCCGCCGTGGCGCCGCACCTATCCGATTGGTCTGGATGTGGAAGCATGTACTTTTGCCGCGCTGGAGCGGGCCTGGCACGAGGCCCGGGAACCGCATCAGCGCGAGCACGTTATGCCCTATCTGTATGAGGGGGTTCGCCTGGAGCCCGTCCTTCAAGGGCAGCCTTCCCACTGCACCCCGTTTACCTTCAACATGGAACAGGGCCTCTCTGAGCATGGGTTTCGAGTGGCCTTACTCCATCATCCCACCGATTATGGAACCTACCGCTGGACCGTAGATACCCCGGAAGATTTGACCTTTGCCCGCCAGGCATATGCCCGTTTTGGTGGGCGTGACGATTTCTCCTGGAAAGATATGCTCGATCTGGTCCATCGCCAACCTGAACTGCAGGCGCTCAACGCCACTGTGCGTCACAAGACTCTCAAAGAAGTGGACGAGCGCGCTCAACCCCATCGCCGTAGTCCGTAGAACTATGCCGTTGTTGACTTTATTTTCGGCCCCCAAACCGTTTACCCGCCCCCATGTCATCACCATTCAGCGAAATGCCATTCGTTCCTGGGCGCTGTTGCCCGATGTGGAAGTGTTTTTATTGGGTGATGAGGAAGGAATAGCCGAAGCCGCTCACGATCTGGGAGTGGGTCATCTCGCTGGCGTGGCCTGTACCCCTGGGGGGATCCCCCTGGTCTCGTCCATGATCCATCTGGCGCGCCAGGTCGGTCAGGGCGACTTGCTGTGCATTCTGAATGCGGATGTGATCTTGCTCCCCGATTTTCTCCAGGCTATTCGGCAGGTGTGGCCGCGCCTGGGGCCATTCGTCCTGGTAGGCCGGCGCTGGGATGTGGACATTCCCCACCCCCTGGAGTTTTCGTCTGGTTGGGCTGAACGGTTGCGTGAGCATGTGGCCCGGCATGGGGAGTTACATCGGCCGGCTGGCTCGGATTTCTTTGTGTTTCCCCGCTCTTGCTATCAGCAGGTGCCTGATTTTGCCATCGGCCGCGCCGGTTGGGATAACTGGATGATCTACTATGCTCGCCGACAGAGATGGCCAGTGATTGACATCACCCCCTCGGCCATGGTCATCCATCAGAATCATGATTACGGTCATCTGCCTGGTGGTCGTTCCCATCACGATCATCCTGATACGCTGGAAAACATTCGCCTGGCTGGTGGCCCCGCCAATGTTCGTTACACGATCCTGGATTCCACCCATGAATTGATCCACGGAACGCTACGGCGTCCGCGCTGGACCCGTCAGCGCCTGCTGCGTCAACTGGAAGTTTTCCTGCGCAAGGTGTTGTTCTTCGTCCCGCAAGCGGCGGCGGAAAACCTGGTGCGCCCCCGGCGCTGGCAAAAACGCTGGAAGAACTGGCTGCGCCACTGGAGAAAGGGATTCCATGCGTAAAGGTCAAAATCCGGCCAAATTTGTGGATCAGGTGGCCCGCCCAGAGCGGATCACCGTGGCTGTGCTGAGTTACATCCCCTTCCTGGGCGGATATTATGCCGAGTCGCTGGATGTGTTGCAGGTGTGTCTGGATTCCCTGCGCACCGCCGCCGGCCTGCCCTTTGACCTGATGGTGTTTGATAACGGCTCCTGTGCGGAGGTGCGAGATTTTCTCATTCAGGAGAAGGAGGCTGGGCGGATTCAGTATCTGGTTCTCTCGGCGAAGAACCTGGGCAAGGGCGGGGCCTGGAACCTGATCTTCGGCGGAGCGCCAGGCGAGATCATTGCCTATACCGATAGCGATGTGCTGTTCTCGCCAGGCTGGTTGCAACGCTCGGTGGAGATTCTGGAAACTTTCCCAAACGTGGGCATGGTGACCGCGCGTCCGTTCCGCACGCCTCCGCAATTTCTGACGGCCACCCTGGAATGGGCCCGGCAACATGCTGTATTGGAAGAGGGGCAATTCATCCCCTGGGAAACGTTTCTGGAATTCAACCTATCCCTGGGGCAGACCGAGGAGGAGAATCGCCGCGTCTATGCCGAGACGCGCGACTGGCGCATTATCTATCGTGGAGTGACTGCCTTTGCCGGCGCTTCGCACTGGCAGTTTACCGCCTACAAGTCTACGCTGCAACAGTTTTTACCGTTTGACATGAGCAAACCCATGGGGCAGGTGCGCCAGTTAGACCGGCGGATGAATGAAGCCGGCCTGCTGCGACTGATGGTGAGTGAGCCCCTGGCGATGAATCTCTCCAACACGTTGGGCTATCTGCGGGGCGAATTAAAAGCCCCTCGTCGTCCTGAGCGTCGTGATTGGAAACGACGCCTGATCGAATGGGGGCCGTTGAAAAGAGTACTGCTTGGAGTGCACCACCGCATCTTCCAGTGGTATTACCGGTAGATTCTGACCGGCCACAGGTCGGTCGTATTCTCCTGGTCTGCCGACCAAAGGTCGGCGGTACAGCATGCCGACCAAAGGTGGGTGGCAGGTATTTATTCTACCGAGATGATCAGCGGATAATGGGGTTGGCCGCCTTCCTGCACTTCGATCTCCTGGGCAGGATATTGAGCCCGGGCCAGGTCGGCAATGCGGTTGGCTTCACTACGACTCAGGTCTTCGCCAAAGTAGAAGGTGATCAACTCATGCTCGGCCGCATTGGCTTTTTCCAACAATCCCAGGACCGCCTCGTCGAGCGAAGTGGAAGATAGAACCAGTTTGCCATCCAGCAGGGCGATGATCTGGCCGGCCTCGACGCGAACACCGTCAATCTCTACCATTCGGGTGGCAATGGTGATCTCGCCGGTTTGCACGGCAGAAATGGCTCTGGTCATCTTTTGGGCAACGGTTTCCAGGTCACCATCGGGATCATGGGCCAGCATGGCCGCCAACCCTTGCGGCACGGTCTTGCTGGGAATGACGATCACGTTTTTGACAGTCACTTCGCTGGCCTGATTGGCGGCCAGGATGATGTTTTTGTTGTTGGGCAGGATGATCACCTTATCGGTAGGCAGATTTTCAAAGGCGGCCAGTATCTCCTGGGTGGAGGGGTTCATGGTCTGCCCGCCGGAAACGATGGCTGCCGCACCCAACGAAGCGAAGATGCGGCTCAACCCACGGCCTGGGGAAACGGCTACCACCGCGATCTGGCCGGGTTCTATCGGCGGACACTCGATGGCCTCCTGCTTCTCCTTTTGAATGTTCTCCATCTGGGCTTGCAGGTTTTCCATGGCGACTTTGGTGATCGTGCCCAGGGTCATGATGTAATCAATCGGCTCGTAGCGCTTCTCCAGGGGGACGTGGATGTGCATGCGATACATTCCCTCTCCTTCGCCCACCTGGATGGAGGTGCCCATGCTTTCGAGTTTGCTGTAGAAAGCCTGCAGGTCCAGGGTGCCTTTGGGGAAGAAGTCCACCACGACTTCATAATCCTGGCCTTCTTCCACGGCTTCCATGGCTTCTTTCAGGTTCATGGCTAAGATGGGTTGAACGGTGAGCGCAGGCGTGTCGAGTGGTTGGCCGTTGACGTAGCGGAGCATACCTTCAAAGATAAAGAACAGGCCTTTGCCGCCCGAGTCCACCACGCCGGCCTGTTTGAGGACCGGCAACAGGTTAGGGGTATTTTGCACCGAACGATCGGCGGCAGCAACCACCCGTTCCAGAATCTGGCAAATGTCTTGCGTTTCTCGCAGGGCTTCTTCGGCGGCGGCCGCCATATCTTTGGAGACAGTCAGAATGGTGCCTTCCACCGGGCGGACCACGCCCTTATAGGCCGTATCGCGGGCCTCGATCAGGCCTTTGACCAGGGTGGGGCCATCCAGAACTTCAGCCTGATGTACTGCTCGAGAGAAGCCACGCCACAATTGGGAGAGGATCACGCCCGAATTGCCACGCGCGCCCATCAACGCACCTTTGGCTACGGCTGCAGCCATCTCGCCAACGTGGCGTGTGCCCAGTTCGGCGATCTCGTTCCAGGCGGATTGCATGGTCAGGGTCATGTTGGTGCCGGTATCGCCATCGGGGACGGGGAAGACATTCAGGGCGTTGACGGTCTGCTGGTTGGTGCGCAGCCAGGTCAGACCAGCCATGATCAGTTCTTTGAATACCAATCCGTCAAGCGGCTTGTTGCGCAGGTCATGCAGATGCCTGGCTTGAAGGTCAGAGGAACCTAAACTCATGAACTCTCCTCGTCATGCAGGAATTTTGGACCCGCCGGTTTAGGGCAAAAGGGAGGATTCTCTACGAAATCTGCAATCAGTCAATGTTGCTGACGCGCAGCCCGGCCACGTGAACGTTGACGGCGCGAACTTTCAGGCCCAGGGCTTTTTCCACGTGGAAGCGAATGGTGTTGGCCACGCTTTGCGCTACCGAAGCGATACGCGTGCCATATTCCACAATGATGTGGACATCAATCTCAATCGCCTCTCCATCGAAGCGGACGTCAATGCCGCGCAGGGGTTCATGGGTAATGCGGTGGGCCAGTCCTTCGACCACGTTGCGGGGAGCCAGCCCCACCACGCCGTAAGACTCCAGTGCGGCGTGGTAGGCGATCGAGGCGATGGCGTTAGGGGAAATGTGAATGCTACCGTAGACAGTGCTTTCCTGGGTCATAGTCGTTCCTTTGCTATTGTATTAACCAAAACCGTTGAGGATGGTTGCGGAATGTGGTACAATACAGAGCCTGCGCAACAGGGATGCGCATAGTTTGCTGTTCTCAGGAAAGGAAGGTTGCTATGAAATGCGAGCATTGTGGTAAGACGACTACTTTCGGGCACAACCGTTCGTTCTCGATGCGCGCCACCAACCGGACGTTTCGTCCCAACCTGCAACAGGTGACGGTGATCGAGAAGGGCCGCAAGGTGCGCAAGGTGTTGTGCGCCAAATGTATTCGCACTCTGGTCAAGACGGTCTAGGATGGGTTGGACACGCCCGGAACCGCTTTTTTGAAAAATCGCGGCAAACCTGCCGTGATTTTTTTGTGTTCCGGAGAGACTCTGAGTCAGGGGTGGTAAAGGTGAGGCAGGAGGGACCTGACATAGACGATGACTGATTTGCTTCTGGCCAGTGAAGAGCCACAGCACAGGGTAACTACCAGGCATGGAGAAGGCGATCAGAGCCCAGGTCATCGTGTCCAGAGGTAGTAGATCCACATCCAGAAGGGGATCAGCCCTCCCACAGCGATCAGGGCCAGAAGGCCCAGGAGGATGGAGACCCAGTCCAGATCAGGGGGGAGGATCGGCTCCGGGGTGACCGCGGCCGGCTGGGGGTCCGAAAAGGAAGCGGGTGAGGGGGCCGGGGAGGGAGGCGGGGACGGGGAAAGGCGCGGGAGGGGAGTCGCCCGGGAAGGCGTTTCCTCCGTCATCCCAAAGCGCATCAGCACCCGTCCCAATTGGTCGGCGGTGCGGTAGCGGGCCGACGGTTCTTTGGAGAGGACTTTCATGATGATCTGTTCCAGAAGGGGCGAGATGTCGGGCACGTATTCGCTGATCGGGATCGGTTGAGCGTAGATATGGAGGCGCGCCAGGTCTTCGGCGGTGGCGGCCTGGAAGGGCAGGGTGCCGCTGAGCATTTCGTAGAGGACGATCCCCAGGGAGTAGACGTCGGAAGCAGGGGTGGGTGGGAGGCCGCGGGCCTGTTCGGGGGAGAAGTATTGAGGCGATCCCCATACCACCGCTTCTCGCTGATCGGGGTGGAGGGTGGTCAGGGCTCGGGCAATCCCGAAATCGGTGACTTTGAGGCGTTTATCGGGGGTGATCAGCAGGTTGTGGGGTTTGACATCGCAGTGCACCAGGCCCGCCCGATGGGCATAGCCGATGCCGGCGCAGGCCTGAACGATGAGCGGGATGGCTTCCTCTACCCGAAAGCGGCCACGGCGACGCAATAGGGTTTTCAGGTCGGTGCCCGGAACGTGTTCCATGACGATGAACAGTTGACCGCCATCCAGGCCGAAATCGTGGACGGTGACGATGTTGGGATGGGAGAGGTTGGCCGCGGCTCGGGCTTCCTGGCGGAAGCGCTCCTGGAATTCGGGGTTGCCGGAGTAGTCGGCTCGCAGGAGTTTGATGGCGACGATGCGGTCGAGCATCAGGTCGCGGGCACGAAAGACCTCGGCCATGCCACCCGTGCCAATCCGTTCCAGCAACTGGTAACGCCGGTTCAGCAGGTCTCCTTCGTTCATCCAGGGGGATTATATCATGGGGCGGGGACGCCGCAGGCGCGAGAAGACTTACCCACCCCAGGGATGGTTTGCCGTGTGCTCCAAACCATTGTAAAATGCCCGTATCTTGTAATGTTTACTCCCCTTTCGGTTTCATAGAATACATAAGAGAACCCTTTCGTTGGAGTTTGCTTTGTTGTCTTCAGGACTTATCCTGTTGCTGTTGTGGTGGAGCGGAGCCAGCTACATCTTGCTTGCGCTGTATGCCTGGCAGTTGCGCGGGAAGCCAGCCGCCCAGACGTTTGCCTGGTTGATGGGAGCCATGGCAGTATGGAGTCTGGGGTATGGGTTGGAGATCAGGACGAGCGCTCTGGCAAGCAAGGTGTTTTGGGCGAAAGTACAGTATGTGGGAATTGTGACGTTGCCCATCTTCTGGTTAACGTTTGTGGTGGAGTACACTGGCCGCTCAGCCTGGCGCCAGTGGCGGGGATGGCGCTGGTTGTGGTTGCTGCCGGCCATCACGTTGGGATTGGTCTGGACGAATGAGTTTCACGGACTGATCTGGAAGCAGGTTGAGGTTGTTCCCTGGAATGGCCTGACTCTGCTCGATCCCACCTATCGCAGCATGTTTTGGGTGCATACGCTGTATTCGTATGGAGTATTGGGGATCGGAATGGTTTTGCTCGTGCAGAGCGGATGGCAAACCTTTCGCTTTTATCGCGCCCAGGCGGTGGCAATTTTGATCGCCGCGTTCTTCCCTCTGGTAGGAAATCTGGCTTATCTTTTGGGTTGGTTGTCCGGCCTGCGGGGATTGGACCCGACGCCGTTTCTTTTTCTACCTTCGGGGGTGGCGTTGCTGTGGGCATTGATGCGCTATCGGCTGCTGGAACTCTGGCTGCCGCTGCCGATGGCGGTGTTGAATGGCCTGGATGAGGGTGTGCTCTTGCTGGATTCCACTTCTCGCATCCTGTTTATGAATTCGATCATGGAGCAGATCTGCGGGAAGCCAGCCAGCGAAGCGATCGGCCGGCCTGTGGGGGAGATCTGCGCAAACGTTGAGGTCTTGCAGCGAGGGGAGCAGTCATCAGGCAGGTTGGTGGATCAGCGGGAAGTACAGGGCCAGGAGCGGGTGTTTGAGGTGCGTTTCTCTGCCCTGCCCCTTTCTGTGTCCTCCCCGGCACAAAGCCAGGCGAATCTGATGGTGTTTCACGATATTACCGCCCGCTGGAAGGCGGAACAGAACCTGAAACGACGAGATGCCATCTTGCAGGCAGTTCGCCTGGCGGCAGAGCAATTTCTGACCTCTCACTGGGAAGAGAGTGTTCTGCTGGTTCTGGAACAGTTGGGGATAGCTGCCGATGTCAGCCGGGTGTATATTTTTGAGCGCCATCTGGCGGAAGATGGAACCCCTTTGGTGACCCAGCGTTATGAGTGGGTGGCAGCAGGCATTTCACCCCAGATCCACAATCCGGCCCTGCAAAACCTTCCTTACTGTGAAATAGGGTTTGAGTCCTGGGATAGAGCGTTTCTCAATCATCAGGCGGTGATCTGCCGGGTGCAGGAGTTGCCCGATCCGCCCCGGACGTTGCTGGCTGAGCAGGACATTTTTTCTCTGGTGGTGGTTCCCATTTTTGCAGGCGATGATCTGTGGGGATTTATCGGTTTCGATGAGTGTCGCCAGGAGCGAGAGTGGAGCGAGGTGGAAGTGCAGGCGTTGATGGCGGCGGCCTCGCTTTTTGGGGCGGCCATTCGGCGTCATCAGGCTGAACGGGATTTGCAGGAACACCAGCAGATGCGGGAGTTGTTGCATCAAATTATCCACATGGCCCTGCAGCAGTTTAACGTAGAAGCCATGGCTCAGGTGCTGGTGGATGGGTTGGGACGACTGCTTCGGGCAGATTATTGTTTTCTGACGTTGTGGGATGAACGGCGCAAGCGCACGCTGCCTTTTGCCTCCTATGGAATGCCCACCAACCAGTATCGCTCTCTGGCGGCAAAGATTAACCTGCAGCCGGGCGAACGAACGCTTACCCAATCGGTGCTGGAGGCCGGTCACCTGCTGGTGGTTGAGGATGTGATGAACAGCCCATATATCAGTCCCCGTATTGCTTCGTTGTATGAGGTGCGCTCTGTGCTGGCGTTGCCGATGATCGCCGATAACCGACCGCTGGGCGCAGTGTTGATCGGGTTTTCTCAGACTCATCGTTTTACCCCAGAGGAGATCGAAGTCGCCAGCCAGGCGACCGAACTGGTGACGCTGGTGCTGGCGCGCAGTGTCACAGCGGAAGACGCGCTGCGCCGCGCCGAGGAAGCCGAAACTCTGCGCCGCGCCGGGGCGACTGTGGCTGAAACCCTGAACTTGCAGGAGACGATCACCCGCATTCTGGAACAACTGGCCTTTGTGTTGCCACACGATAGCGCCTCTATTCAGTTGTTACGCAATGGAGAACTGGAGATTATTGGTGGCGATGGGTGGGAAGACCATTCGCAGGTGATCGGTTTGCGTTTTCCCGTGCCGGGTGATAATCCAAACACAGTTGTGGTGCAAACCTGCCGCCCCTATCTGGTGCAGAATGCGCCAGACCGTTATGCGCTCTTCCGTGAGCCGCCCCATGATCGCATTCGCTGCTGGTTGGGGGTGCCGCTGATGGTGCGCAACCGTCTGATTGGATTGCTGGCCATAGATGGTCATAACCCCTTCCAGTTCACCGAGGCGGATATTGAGCTGGTCAGTGCCTTTGCCGATCAGGTGGCCATTGCTATTGAGAACGCTCGCCTGTTCGATATGGTGCAACAAATGGCAATCACCGACGACTTGACCGGCCTGTTCAACCGCCGTCATTTCATGAAACTGGCGCGCAGTGAGTTTGATCGCGCCCGACGCTATGGACGCAACCTGGCGGCCATGATGTTCGACCTGGATCACTTCAAAAAGATCAACGATGCCTATGGCCATGCCTTCGGCGATGAGGTGTTGCGAGGCATTGCGTCGCTGTGCCGCGAGAGGTTACGAGAAGCTGATCCAATCGGTCGTTACGGGGGAGAGGAATTTGCCGCGTTGATTGTGGAAGCGGATTTGGAACAGGCGCGTATTGTAGGCGAGCGTCTGCGCATGGAAGTAGAACACCTGGAATTCTCCCACGAACGTGGCGTGGTACGCGTGACGGTCAGCGTGGGTGTGGCCGCTCTGGAGGAGACGGTTCCTGATCTGGAGGCGCTGATCGAGCGTGCCGATCAGGCGCTCTACCTGGCCAAACGTCAGGGGCGCAATCGGGTTGTGGCTTTCAGGAATGAGAGTCAAGACTCAGCCGTTCGCGGAGAAGAGTCGAGCAACCCAGGCAATCCACCGACAGAAGCGGCCTGACGAACGGCATTGAGGATGGCCCAGGCAGTGACCTCAGCCGCCCAGGCGCCCACTGTGCTGACATCGGCGTTTTTTCCGCCGGTCGCCAGGGCAAAGATGGTATCGCCATCGAGCAAGGTGTGAGCCGGGCGGACCACGCGGGCCAGTCCATCGTGGGCCATTTGGGCGACTCGGGTGATCTCGGCCTTGGTCATGTTTACGTTAGCGGCGACCACACCGATAATGGTGTTGGTGCGGCTGGCAAAGGAGAGCACGGCACGACCGAGGCGGGAGCGCATCATGGCCAGGGTATCGGCAAAGTAACCGGGCTGGCCCAGGCGGAGCGGGCCCAGGGCTGCGGAACGCAGCCCAGCCAGGATTTGACCGCTCTGGGGGTCAATAATATCTCCAAAAGCGTTGACAGCCATCAGGGCACCGACGATCACTCCTCCCCCGATTTCGATGGCGGCTGTGCCAATGCCTGCCTTCATGGCCTGTTGGATGCCGAAGAGTTTTCCCACAGAAGCCCCCATGCCTGCTCCGGCGTTGCCCTGGCGAGGCGGTGCTGTGGAGGCCGAAGCTGCGGCCCGGTAGCCCATCTCTGCATCGGGGCGCCGGTCGGCCCGTCCCAGGTTCAGGTCGAACAACACGGCGGCTGGGACAATCGGCACTCTGGCCACACCGGTATGGAAGCCAATCCCCTGTTCTTCCAGGTAACGCATCACGCCAGCGGCTGCGTCCAGACCGAAGGCGGAGCCGCCGGTGAGCAGGATGGCGTGCACCTTTTCTACCAGGTTGACCGGATCGAGTAGGTCGGTTTCGCGGGTGCCTGGGGCGCCACCGCGCACGTCCACGCCAGCGACGGCGCCCTTGCGACACAGGATGACCGTGCAACCGGTGAGGGCTTCCTCATCTTCTGCCTGCCCCACCTCAATGCCAGGCACGTCGGTGATCGCCGCTACCGCTTTCATGGGCTATGGGTTCAGCAGTTGGCGGGCTAGGTCGAGGAGTTCCTGCCATTCTTCTTCAAAAAAGTGGACGGTGACGTTGTTCAATTCCAGGTGATAGGTGGTTTCGCCGTCGGGCTCTTCGGCTTTCCAGGCCAGGAAGTTTTCCGTCTCGGCAATGGTTTCGGTTTTGGGTTCAGGATTCATGTTGGGCTCCTTTAGAGGAAGATGGGGGGCGTCGAGAACGCCACTTTGTCCATACCTGTCGCACCCAGGCGACTCGTGCAGACGGAGCAGAGGTCTCCGGTGGAACAGGCCAGGGGTCAAGGTCAAGCATTTTGCGGAAGGTGTAGGTGAGCAACAGTTGGAGGGTGGCCAGAATGGGTGCGGCCAGGACCACGCCTAGGACACCCATCAAATCGGCGGCGATCAGGGCCGTCACCAGGACTGCGGCCGGGTGGACGCGCAGCACGTTGGCCAGGATACGCGGTTGGATGAGGTTATCGAAGACCTGATCGATCAGCAAACATATCCCCAGCACGATCAACATGTAATACAGCGGCTCCAGGCCAAAGGGCTTGTAGGTTTGAAAGAAGGCAACCAGGGCCAGTGCCGTCCAGTTAATGGCGGGACCCACGTAGGGCACAAAGCGTGCAAAGCCAGCAGCCAGCGATAGACCGGTGGCATAGCGCACTCCCAACAGGCTCAGCACCAGGAAGTAGATGATCGTGGTCAGAAGGAAGATAATGATCTGGCCGCGTAAAAAGGCGTTCCAGATGCGCTCCAATTCGTTCCCCAGACGGCGAATATCCTCGTGGTAATGGGGGATATCCAGTTTAAGGATCCCTGCCCGTAGGCCGCCACTTTCGATCAGGATGAAGTAGGAAATGATCAGGACGAAGAAAGTCCAGGCCAGGAAGAGGGCGGCGCTGCCTGCCAGGCTGCCCAACAAAGCCGCTATGCGATCCAGCAAGCCCTGACTGGCGGCAAGAAGTTGATCGGTGATCAGGCTGGGATCAATCTGGGTCAAATCAATGCCCCATCTGGCGGCCCATGCGGGCATCTGTTTTGCCAGTTCTGGCAGGCGGGTCAGGTTGATTTGGATGAAAGCAATTAAACTCTGGATTTGGGCGACCAACCCGATGCCTCCCATGGTGAGCAGGCCCAGTCCCAGGATCAGGATGACCAGGAAGACCAGGTTGACTGCGGCACGCCACGACAGGTTCAGGCGCCGCTGAATCAAGACGATGGCCGGATACAGGAGGTAGGAAAGCAGAAAAGCCAGCAGCAGCGGGCCGACAAAGTTGCGAAAGCGGATCACCAGAGCCGCAATGACGGCCACGATGGTTAGCGAGACGACCAGCCTGGTGGTAGTGCTCCAGCGAGGAGAGGGGACAGGCGCAGGGGAGGCTTCGTTCATCTTATCCTATTCTAGCCCGTGTGGCGGGATTTTTCAATGTGTTTTTTGCCAGACTTGATACAGGCTAAGTTGCCCGCCCTCACCGTCGGAGAAGAAGGTTTCTACAATCTGAAAGCCTGCTTCTCGGGCCAGGGCTTCCAGTTCCTGTGGGTCGAAATGATGAACGTAGCGCAGGCCTTGGCCACCGCGACGCCAGTCGAGCAGATAGTCTCCAGGCTCGACGTCTTCAGCCGTAAGGCCGATTCGTTTCCAGGGTTGGATGCGCTGACGTAGGCGAGGGCTGTTGAGAAATTGCCAGTTGGAGAGGAACAGGCGTCCATCGTCGGCCAGCAGGGTGTGGAGGGTGCGCATCAGGTTCAGTCGCAGCGTTGCAGAGGGGATATGATGCAGAGTGGCAAAGCAGGTGATCACCTGCCAGGCGGAGGAGTGGGGCGAGCCGGCAGTGAACGAGGCCGGGGAGGGAATCTGATCGGGGGTCAGGCGCGTCAGGTCGGCTTCGAGGAAGGCTATGGGCAGGGAGGGGTGATCGGATGGGGGGAGGGGATGGGCTTCGGTCAGGAGGGGCCGGCTGAAGTCCAGGCCGAGATAGGGGCCGCGGTGGCCCCGTCGGGCCAGGGCCCGAGCCAGTTCGCCGTTGCCACAGCCCAGGTCCAGGATGGATTCGTCGCCGTGGAGTCGTTCGAGCAGGCGCACCACGCCGCGTTGGAGTCGGCGACGGGTGGCGGAAAAGTCCGCGGCAAAATGTTCGTAGAAGTGACGGTTGAGTTGAAGCAGACGTTGGAGGGTGGCCGAATCCATCGAAGTCGGCGAGGAGGTCTCACGTCGTTTCAGGAGGCTCTCTTTTTTCACTGCCTGGAGATTTCCGCCGGAAGTCCACAAAACGGTAGCCGACGCCGCGCTCGGTGAGGATGTATTTCGGGTTGGAGGGGTCTTTCTCCAGTTTCTGACGCAGGTAGTTGATGTACAGGCGGACGTAATGGGGTTCGTCGCGATATTCGTAGCCCCATACTTTTTGCAGGAGTTGATCGTGGGAGATCACCCAGCCGGCATTTTGAACCAGGTGGTAGAGCAGGCGGTATTCTGTGGGGCGGAGTTTGACCAGTTTGCCATCCAACCAGACTTCGCGACGGTCAAAGTCAATTTTCAGGTGTTCGTCCACTTCGATCAGGCCGTGCATGGAGCCGGTGACGCCCTCGGTGCGGCGCAAGACGGCTTTGATGCGACTGACCAGTTCGCGAGGGCTGAAGGGTTTGGTCATGTAGTCATCGGCTCCGAGTTCCAGGCCGCGCACCCGGTCGTTTTCTTCTCCTTTGGCGGTCAGCATGATCACCGGGACGTTGGTGAATTCGCGCAGGGTTTCGAGCACTTCAAACCCGTCCATATCGGGCATCATGACGTCCAGGAGGATCAGGTCGGGGTTGAAGTCACGCAGTTTGCTGATGGCTTCCTTGCCGGTGAAGGCATCGGCGACGATGAAGCCGTCTTGTTCCAGATTCATGCGAATGAAGCGCACCATGCGCTCTTCGTCGTCCACGACCAGGATTCTTCGTCGTTCAAAGTCGCCAGGCATGTTATTCTCTCACGAAACTGATGATTTGCTCGCCTTCTTCTTCGCCGAGCACTTCGATGAAATTGACCCGGGCCAGGGGCCAGATCACTTTGACGGCTCGCGCGTCGATGTAGTGAATGTCTTTGCCGTCGCGACGGCGAGGATGGGAGACGGTGATGATGTTGTCGGTAGGCTTGGGGAGTTCGTCCACTTCCCCGGCAATGGGTTCTTCACCAACGAGGTGGAGGAGAACCAGGTGTGGCATAGGGTCGCTCCTTAAATTTTATTTCAGTAGGACTTGAATTTTGAATTTACCAAGCGCAATAATATCACCGTGGTTCAAGAGGTGTTCTATGCGAGGGGGCAAACGTTTTCCATTGATGTAGGTTCCGTTAGAAGAACCCAGGTCCATCACGACCACGCGCTTTCCCTCGCGCCGGATCAGGGCGTGAAGGCGCGAGACTCCTGCGGCATAGGCCTGGTAGGGAGAGAGATCAATATCTGGCACGATTGGCTGGCCTTCGGTATAGCGCCCCAGGGTATATTCGTTGCGATCGGTGAGTGGAAGGATGCGGCCACTTTCGAGCAGGTGAAGCGAAGCCCAGGCTTCCTGAGGGAGAGCGGTCGCTACAGGCATCTCTCGACTGGGGTCGGAAAAGGGGGCGATGCGGTCGGTGCGAAAGGATTGAGTTACAATCTCTGCTTGGAGTTGGGCGCCGCATTCGGCACAAAAGAGCGCGCCAGTCGGGTTAGAATAGTGGCATTTCGGGCAGATGATCATGGCTGTATTTTCCCTCCTGGAGGTAACAACAGGGCACGGGTGCCATATTTGATCTCCTTTTCGCCGGTCGGCGAAAAGGTGTGTTTGTGCTGGAGATGCTCCGCTTCTAGTAAGACGGTGTGAGCCAGTTCGTGCTGGTGTTGCTGCATCAGATGTTGGGCCAGGCTTTTGAGCAAGCGCGTGGCTCGTTCATATTGACCTGCCTGGGCCTGCTGACGAGCCTGTTCGTGCAGGCGGTATAAGGTCAGGCGCGATAGAGCCTGCAAGATCACCGCCGGCGGAGGGTCGGGAGAGGCTTCGGCTTCGATGGGACGTTCCAGGCGCAGAGGAATAGGAGCAGGTGGAACCGGTGGCGAAGCCATGGAGATGTTGATCCGTCCACGCCACAGGGTCAATGAGGAGGAAGTCAGGGCCGAAGGGTGAATAAGGAATTCGATCAGGACGCTCAAGCCATCGTTGCGCAGCAGGGGGCCCAGGGCCGTGGTGGTATGGAACGGTATCGGTCCGGGCTGAGGCTGGAGACGAAAGGCATAATTCACCTGCACGTCCTGACCTGTGTCACCCTCCAGGACGATTTCGTCGCACAGAATGTTGGTCAGTTCATTGAATTTCTCGGTCAGGTGTTTTTGGATGTCTTTGGGATGAGCAATATAGTGGCTGGTTCCGCCGGTGCGGCCAGCCAGTTGATCGAGAAAGATGTCGTTCCACTCTGTACCCAACCCCATGGCACTGATGCCGATGCCCTGGTGCATGGCTTCTTCGGCCAGTTGCAGGCAATTCTGTTCATCTCCGTAGGTGTAGCCATCCGTGAGCAGGATGATGTGGTTGATCCGTTGAGGGTGATAGGCCCGGCGAACTTCTTGCAGGCCGGCCTGCAGGCCCTGGAAGATCTCGGTGGCGCCGGAGGGTTGAATATCGCGGATAACCGCCTCCAGACGTGATCGGTCGCGATGATAGGTGGCCGGGATGACTACTTCGGCCCGATCGCTGAAGGTGACAATGCTGATAATATCCTCAGGACGAGCACTGCGCAGGAACTGGATGATGGCCGCTTTGAGCAAATCCATCTTGGGCCCCTTCATCGAGGTGGAGCGGTCCAGCACCAGGCAGATGTTGAGCGGGGGAAGAGGCAGCGACTGCTGTTCCTGGCTGGGACGAAGGTTGAGCAAGACGTAGATCAGTTGGGGTTCGTTCAGGCGGACTAACTGAGGACGGCTGTAGATCACCTCGTGGACAACCGGGGCGGTGACGGTTTCAAGCGGTGGAAGGGTGGCGTCATAGGCTTTACGCCTTTCAGGGTTGGAGAGGACCTCGTAGGCCTGTTGAACTTCCAGGAAGAGTTCGGTTTCACCAGGCGCAACGTTCTTATCCGGATGCAGGCGGCGAGCCGCCCGAAGGTAGGCCTGGCGGATCTCCTCGGGGGTGGCATCCCGCGCAACTCCTAAAATGGCGTAGTAATCTGCTCCAGAAGCCATACACCAACCAGGTCAGCTCAGTAACTGAATGAGAATCACGCTGATATTATCCGGGCCTCCGGCAGCATTGGCGGCTGAGACCAGGGTCTGGCAGGCGCGTTGCAGGGTGGGCGATTCCTGGACGATGCGGACGATCTCCGCTTCGGGAACAACCCCCCACAGGCCATCGCTGCATAACATCAGCAAGCCGGTTCTTGGGAAGGGGATCGTGAAAATGTCTGCTTCGAGGACATCTCCTTGACCCAGGGCACGATAGAGGACGTTACGATGGGGATATTTCTCGACTTCAGCCGGGGTGAGGTGACCAAGTTCTTCCAGGCGTTTCACCAGGGAGTGATCCCGGGTGATGATTTCGGCTCGGCCATCAGGATAGAGAAGATAGGCGCGACTATCGCCGACGTGGGCGATGGTCACCTGTTGGCCCAGGATCAGGGCGGCGGTCATGGTGGTGCCGCTGCCGGGCGCCTCGCGCTGGATCACTCGCTGAGCCTCGGCCACCGCGTTCTGCATGATCTCTTGCAGGGACTCATCGGGCATTTCAGGATTGAGATGGAAGAGATAGGGGTGAAACTTGCGCAGCACGCTTCCGGCCACGGTGCGAATGGCTGCGTTGCTGGCGATCTCTCCAAATTGATGCCCACCCATACCGTCAGCCACGATATACAAACCGAATGGCAAGGGGTTGGCGTTTCCTGCCAGGGTGGCGGTGATGGCCAGCAGGCTGTCTTCGTTCAGATCGCGCTGTTTGCCCACCGATTGTCCGCAGGCGGCGATCAGTTGAGGAGGGTCTACCTGTGGCCCGGTGATACCTGTAATCGCCTCCAGTTGCTCTGGCGTCAGGGGGGCCGTGGTCACATCGGCCGTTGCGGGCCTGGGTTTTTGGAAGAGACGACGGAAAAACTCGAGCACAGAGACTCCTTTTTACGCATAGAGCGCGTATAGATTTCGATCGGCAGAACCGATGTACACGACATCATCATAGATCAAGGGGGTGCCCGTGATCGGTCCCTGGGTGGGGAATTTCCAGCGCAGGCGTCCGGTGCGGACTTCCAGACAGTATAACACCCCATCCGCCGAGCCACAGTAGACTGCATCGCGGTAGATGGCTGGCGAACCACTGACCTGGTGTTCGGTGCGGAAACGCCATACTTCGCGCGCGCTCTGCATGTCCACTGCGTAAATGAACCCATCTGCTGCGCCAGTGATGATGAGGTTTTCGGTGGCCGCAGGTGAGACCACAGACCCTTTGCCCAGGCGGAATCGCCACACCAGCCAGCCATGCAGGGCATCCAGGGCGTAGAGCGTGCCATCGAGCGAGCAGAAGTAAACCGTTTGACCGACGACCAGCGGTGACGAGGTGATGCCTCGCTTTGCCGAGAAGCGCCATTTGATGGTGCCTCGAAAGTCCAGGGCGTAGAAATCGCCGTTTTCGTTACCGATATAGACCATCTCATGGGCGATGAACGGCGTGGAGCGGATGGCACCGCTGGTCTCCACGCGCCAGGCATGGCGGCCGGTGGTCAGATTCACGGCATAAAGATAGTGATCGTCTGACCCGAAGAAGGCGTGTCCTTCAGCGAGGCGCGGGGAGGAGCGGATCGGGCCGTCGGTGTAATAGGTCCAGATCACTTTACCCGAGCGCGCGCTCACCGCATGGAAGCGTCTATCTTCTGACCCGATATATACGGTGCCTTCATAGATGGCCGGCCGGGTGACCACTCCACCATCGGTAGGATATTTCCAGATCAATGATCCATCAGCCGCCTTGAGAGCATACAGGTTGTTATCGTAAGATCCAATGAAGATAACGCCTTGAAAGATGGCTGGTGCGCCGCGAATTTCATCTTCACAGGCAAACGTCCAGATCGGTTTGATGGCCGCAGGTTGCAGGCTGGTCGTCGGCAGTCGGCTGAGCAGGCCGGTTTTGCGGCCGGCGTTCAGCAGAGCCTCTTTCATCTCGGCGGCGCTCTGGAAGCGATCTTGCATGTTATATTGCAGCGCTGTGTTAATGACGGCTTCCAATTCGGGAGAGACCGCCGGGTTGATCTTGCGGATCGGACGCTCCGCGAAAGAGAAGGGCGGTTCCAGGCGGGGGTCGCGTCGGGTCAAGACGTGGTGGAGCGTCGCTCCCAGGGCGTAGATGTCGGCCAGGGGGGTGGCTTCTCCGCGATATTGTTCCGGGGGAGCATATCCCTCGGTGCCGATCATGGTTCCCTTGACGCCACTCTGGAAGGTTTTGGCGATGCCAAAATCAATCAGCATCACATCGCCATTGGTGTTGATCATCACGTTGGAGGGCTTCATATCGCGAAAGATGATCGGCGGGTTATGGGTGTGCAGGTAGTGCAAGACATCGCACAGTTCAATGGCCCATGCCAGAACCTGTTCTTCGGGGAGAAAGCCTTTGGTTTCGTTGATGATCGCTTCCAGGTCTTTACCGGGGATGAATTCCAGAACCAGATACGAGCGGTCGCCTTGAGAGAAATAATCATAAATGCGAGGGATGGAAGGATGGTGAAGGGTAGCCAGGATGTTGGCTTCGCGCTCGAAGTTTTGAATAATGGTCTGTCGCATCACCGGGTCTGTGGCAAGGTTTAGCATCTCCTTGACGGCCACCCATTTGGTGATATTTGGGAAGTGCAGATCACGAGCACGATAGACGGACCCCATGCCGCCTATGCCAATCACCTCCTCGATCAGATAGCGGTTTGCCAGGGTGACACCTGGCTGTAATTGGCGGTGTGGGGAGTGACTATCGTTATCCAGGGGTTGGGTGATGCGGTGGGTATCCAGAGCAGCACCTCCTGAGCAAGAGAGATGAAGCGTGGTCCAGCAGCCCTTCGGGACCACATGATATGCCGATTGACCCTGGGGTAGCCAGAGGAGCGGGAGGTAGATGTATTATAGTGCTCAATTGCCGGCTTGACAACTACCGGATGGCGTTCGGAAGCAGGAAGCCGAGGGTTCGTCAGGAAGATGTTTCACTCGCTGAACTGGATTTACCAGAAGAGGATTCAGCCCTGGGTGAAACAGCCGGCATTTCCGAAGAATAGGTTTGGGTATCTTTGCGTGGCGAAGGGTCTTTGCGATCAGGAGAAGCGGTGGCGGAGGAAGCGCTGTCACCTGTTCCCAGCACACGCCGGACCTGAGAGGTGCCCTCCGCTGGGCCGACGATCCCTTTTTCCTCCAGGCGATCTATGATGCGGGAAGCGCGGGTATACCCGATGCGTAACTTGCGTTGAAGCATGGATACCGAGGCTTTGCCCTCCTTTCGCACAAGAGCAATCGCCTCGTTCAGCAACGGATCTTCGTCGGTTTCTGCAACCAGATCGGCAAAGAGCGGAATCTGTTTGAGGGGAACGCCCTCCAGTGAAGACGCCTCAACCGGTCCCGAAGTGGTCAGGTAGGGCGTCCCGGTGACCTGAGCACGCCAGAAATCTACCAGACGCTGAATCTCCTGGTCAGAAACGAACACCCCCTGCAGGCGCACAGGCGAAGCGGCATCGGGGGCCTGGTAGAGCATATCCCCACGGCCGAGCAGACGTTCTGCGCCGGGTTGATCGAGGATCACCCGACTATCTACGCCAGAAGCGACGGCAAACGCAATGCGGGCCGGGAAGTTGGCCTTGATCAGGCCGGTGACCACGTCTACTGAGGGGCGCTGAGTGGCCAGGATCAGGTGTATGCCGGTCGCTCGCGCCAGTTGGGCAATACGGGTAATGGTCCGTTCCGTTTCTTCGGGGGCGACCATCATCAGATCGGCCAATTCGTCAATCACCACCACCTGATAGGGGAACTTCTTCAGCCCCAGAGCGGGGGCACGGTGGTTATAGTCCACAATGTTGCGGGCTCCCACCCGAGCGAATTCGCGATAGCGGCGATCCATTTCACGCCAGATCCATTGCAAGGCGCCCACCACGCGCTCCATCTCCACCACGACCGGCGCCAGGAGATGAGGAATGCCGTTGTAGCCGGTTAACTCTACCCGTTTTGGGTCTACCAGCAACAGGCGCAGATCGTCGGGGGTATTGTGGAGCAGCAGCGTGGTCAGGATGGCATTGACGCAGACGGATTTACCCGAGCCGGTGGTGCCGGCGATCAGCAGGTGAGGCATGGCAGTCAAATCGGCCACCACGGGATGACCAGCCACATCGCGACCCAGAGCAAACCGCAGCGGTGTGCGATTGCGCTGGAAGACTTCGCTCTCCAGAATGTCGCGCAGGGAGACCAGAGTCATCTCTTCGTTGGGAACTTCAATCCCCACGTAACTATGGCCAGGTACAGGGGCCTGAATGCGAATGCGCGGCGCCGCCAGGGCCAGCGCCAGGTCGTCGGCCAGAGCAGCGATACGGCTGACCCGTACTCGAATGCGGCCGTTACGCGTCTCGATAAACAACGGTTCTACACCGAACTGAGTGATGGTAGGCCCACGACGGATAGATACCACCTGGGCAGGCGCGCCCAGGGAAGCCAGAGTCTCCTCGATCAGGCGTGCCCGCTTCTGGATGAAATCTTCGTTCACCGAGGGAGTCACACCCGGATCGAGAATGGCGGCCACGGAGGGCAATTGCCAGGCGATCGGCGCTTCACCGCCCGAAGAACTGACTTGCGGGACGATCGTTGCAGGTGGACGCGCCGTGACCCTCTCTGGCAGAGATGGAGTGATCGGCCGGAAGCCATTGGCCTGGATCGCCTCCCGGGCGCGATCGGTGGGTTGGTGGAGCAGTTTTCTCGCCTGAGAAGCCAGAACCTCTCTCAGCCGCGCCCATTGCGGTCGCAAAAAAGCCATCAGATCGCTCACCGAAAAGTCAAAAGTCAACATTGAAGCGATGAAAAGCCAGGCCAGCAGAGCGACGACAGCACCGGCGCCACCCAGCAGATTCCAGAGCAGGCGCTGGAGCACGCTACCGATCCATCCGCCGCCCCGTCCGTAAGATGCGGCCAGCCAGGACTCGTCCAGGGGAAAGACAGCATGGAAGGCAACCAGCAACCAGAGAAAGAAAAACAGGCTACCGATGACCCGTTCCAGCGTGAGAGCGGGCAGGGTTTCAATACGGCGAAACACCAGCCACAACCCAAAGATCAACAGCGTGAAGGGGAGGATATAGATGCCCCACCCGAAAAGTTGGGAGAGCAGGCGGATCACCCCTCCGATCAGGGGACTGCGCTGCACGGCCAGCAACCCCAACAACAAGAGCATACCGCTGCCAGCCAGCACTAGGCCAACCACATCTAGTTTGCGTTCGGGGGATAGACGTTGCCACCAGGTCGAGACGGAAACCAGAGGGGATGCCTGGGATGGCGTCGCGTTGGGTCGGCGGGGCGAATCTTTGCGAGATCGGGAGGGTTTTCCACGCGAAGCAGGCATAGGGAGTAGAATCCAGGATACAGGTAAAGCAGAATGATAAAAACATTATAGCACAAATGGTCTGATTTTCTTAAGGTACAATGGGTCAAACCCATATATTCCTGCTGCGAACCCCATGGGGTTGGCAGTGAACTCAAGGACGGACCTTGTTCGAGCTGCTCTTTCTTGGCACTTCAGCCTCTGCACCCTCTGTACGACGCGGTCTTTCGGCCCAGATCGTGAGCCACAATGAATATCGTTTTCTGGTAGATTGTGGCGAAGGGACACAGCGTCAAATCCTGCAGGCTGGCATCGGCTTCAAGCGATTGACGCGCATCCTGGTCACCCATGGCCATCTGGATCATATCCTCGGCTTGGGAGGGCTGCTTTCTACTTTCTTGCGCTGGGAAGCAATTGATGAATTGGAGATTTATGCCGGCCGCCAGACCCTGGAGCGGATTCACGATCTACTCTATGGGGTGGTGTTGCGGGGTAACACACCTCCCATGCCGCTGCGATTGATCGAGATCGGCCCGGGAACGTTCTTTTCTGCCGAAGATTTCACGGTGACCGCCTTCCCGGTAACGCATCGCGGACCGGATTGCCTGGGCTATATCTTTGCAGAAAAGGCGCGTCGGCCCTTCCTGGCAGAAAAGGCTGACGCTCTGGGCGTGCCCTTTGGCCCGGAACGTGGTCGCCTGGTCGCCGGTGAGACGATCACTCTTGCCGATGGAAGGCGCATCACCCCTGACGATGTACTGGGCCCCCCCCAACGCGGCACGAAACTGGTCATCGTTGGAGACGCTGGCCGCACCGATGACCTGGTGGAGGTCTGCCGCAACGCTGATGCTCTGGTGATTGAAGCCACCTATCTCCAGCCAGAGGCCGAGATGGCGCGCCAGTTCTCCCATCTAACGGCGCGCATGGCCGCCGAACTGGCTGTGGAGGCAGGCGTTAAACAATTGATCCTGACTCACATCTCCCGCCGCTATCGCGAGAAGGATGTGCTGGCAGAAGCGCAGGCCATCTTTCCCAACACGGTGGTGGCACGAGATTTTGATCTCTTCCACATAAAGCACGCTCAGCCGGTCTCGTTAATACGAAACTGACTCGCTTCTCTATATCGTCAGGCCGGGTCTGGCAGACCAGGCGTTTCGAAGTGGGTCTGTAAATCGTACCGTCGGGCTATGTCTGGCCCTGCCGGCCCCAGGTTGGTGGTACAGCAACCCACCCCGGGGCGGCGATGCTTGTTGGCCTTTGGAGAGACCCCTCTGCCCACGCGGGACTGGGATAGTGTCGATCAGAACGGGCGAACACTCTGCCGGGCATGGTCCCTGTGTCGCTGGCCATAGAGCGGAGGGCAATTCGCTCTCTCCCCTGTCCCGGCCGTGGGCGCGCCTGAATTCAGTAGTTGGTGGTGTAGTCAATCAGGCCTCGTTCCCGGGCCAGTCGGTCGCAGTATCGAAAGGTCAAGGCGCCCAGGGTGGCAAACAGCAATCCCAATCCGATCAGCATGGCCATGAGTTGCGAGTCACTCCAGGTAGCCAGGGTCGGGAAGGCCTGGGCTACATCGCTCACCAGAGCGCGGCGAAGCAATTCCAGCCAGTAGGTGGTGGGCATCAAAAAGCCAATTGGACGCAGCCAGCCCGGCAATACCTCCAGGGGAAAGATTGCACCGCTGAAAATATACAGCGCGCTGGCGGTGACCTCGCCAATGATGAATTCATGCCGGGCCGTGATCAGCGTCAGGCCGGCCAGCAACAATCCCATCATGGCCAGCATGAACACGCCAAACAACAGGGTGGGCAGAAACAGGTCCCAGCGGATGGTTGTCAGGTCGAGCGGGACTTTCAAGAAGAGCACGCCAGCCATGAGGGTAATGATCACTGCAATCGAGGCGGTCAGAAAACGCGCCACCCCGCGCCCCAGCAGGTACAGAGGAATGTGAATCGGGGCAACGTAGATATACTTGAGCGTGCGATAGTGCTCCCGATCGTCAATCACCGCCCAGGAGACCCCGGTCATCACCGAACCTACATACATGTAGAAGGCATTTCCCAGGTAAATGTAAGGGAACATCGGATCGGAAAACCGACCCTGGGTGATCACCCCATACATCACCACCAGGATAGCCGCGCCAGAGATCGGCTTGATGATCGAATAGATAGCGAACAGGAACGGATCCGTCCAGTTTGACTCGATCTGCCAGCCCAGCCAGGTTGCCAGATGAAACGAACGCCATAACATCCTGCGATTCATGCCAGACCTCCCCACCGCCTCAGCGGCGACTTTCAGTCAGTCGCCCTTCTCGAACGGCTAACCGCTCGACGTAATCCAACAGCCATTTGGCTGAGACCAGAAAAACCACGGCCAGGGCGCTCAGCACCAGAATTTCGGTGGTCACGTCCAGGAAACCAAAGGGGAATGCGGAGGGAAAGACCAGTTGCCGCATGGCATCCATGCCCAGGGTGAGTGGAAGAATCGAAGCCAGGATCCCTACCCAGAAGGGGAGCGATTTGATCGGAAAGTAAAAGCCCGAGACCAGGAAGATCGGTTCCTGAGCCAGATTCACCAGATTCCACGCTTCGCGCCCGAAGAGCAGAAAGGCAGAGGCCAGCATCATTCCCATACCGTATAGGGCCACCATGGTCAGCAAAAAGACAGCAAACAGTTGCAGAAAGTCGGCCACCTGATAGGTGACATGAAACAGCAACGACCCGATCCCGATCGCCAGCAATGCCCGCAGCGAGGTGGCGACCATGCCTCCCAGAGCCATGCCGAGGAGAAGGGCCATTTTGGGGGTAGGGGCGATGATATACAGCGCCAGGTTGCCGGATTCCTTTTCCCAATACAATTGACTGGCCATGCTCCACAACATGTTCATCCAGAAGGCGGTCATAGCGCCACCCATCACCACAAAACCGATGTATTCCTGCGGGGCGCGCAACGCTTTGTAGACCAGCACATAAGCGATAGTAGTGCTGACCGGCAGGATCACCTCAAAAAGAAACCAGGATGGTTCTCGTTGCTGACCGATCAGGCGCGGATACGCCCGGGCGAACACGCTGCGCAGGAATAATCGCCAGCCGCTATCTTTCTGCACTGTAGAGGGAGAGAACGCGCCGTCAGGCTTCAACATGCTGATCCTCCTCTTCTTCGGCCATGCTGCGGCCGACCAGATCAATGAAAACGTCCTCCAACGTGGGTTCCTGCTTGGTCAGGCGCAAGATTTTCACCCCTTTCTGAGTGAGCAGGTTGATCACATTGGCCAGGGCGGCCTCTTCGGTCAGTGTTAACTTCAGGCGTGCTGTGCCGTTGTGTCCACTCAAAACGGCCTTGCGCACGGCAGGCAGGCTTTCGACCATGGTTGCGCTGATCCCGTTGAGCGAGCCGGCTTCGATTTCAAAGTGAGCCTCCCTTTGCAGGCGCTGTTTGAGCGCCGCCGGGGTATCGCAGGCCAGAACCCGCCCGCGATTGATGATCGCCACGCGATCGCACAGCTCCTCGGCTTCGACCATGTAATGGGTGGTGAGCAGAATAGTTCGATTGGGGTCCTCCTTCAACCAGTCCCGAATGAAGCGGCGGATGTCGCGCGAGGCGCCCACGTCCAGGCCGAGGGTAGGCTCATCGAGGAAGAGCACGCGCGGGTCCGTCAGAAAGCCGCGTACGATGTTCATCTTCTGGCGCAGACCGGTTGAGAGGTCAGACGATTTGGTGTGCAGGCGATCCGACATCCCCACCATCTCTATCAGGCGTTCGATCCGCCGATTGGCTTCGCGCGAAGGGATGCCGTAGAACTGAGCGAACATCCACAGGTTCTCGCGCACGGTCAACAGGCCATAGCCGGAGGCCTCGCCGCCGGAGACCATGTTGATCAACGGGCGAATTTTGTTTGCCTCGGTCACCACATCAAAGCCGGCAACGCGTGCCCGGCCTGAAGTCGGCGATAGAAGGGTGGTGAGGATTTTGATCAGCGTGGTTTTACCTGCGCCGTTGGGGCCGAGCAACCCAAACAATTCTCCCGGATACACTTCCAGATTCACGTTTTCCAGAGCGACCAATTCTTTGCGCAGGGCCTTCTCTTTGCGGTTACCGCGAATCTTGTATATGCGGCCGAGTTGATGTGTCTCGATAGCCAGGGGGGCAGCCATGAAGATACTCCTATGAAGACAGAGATTGTCGGATAATCGTAGAGGATGCGTAGGGTTTCCGTCAAGAAAATCTTTTGCCCTTGTGCTAATATAGGGGCAAGGTGATTTCTCTTCTCCTCCTTTAAGAGAGCCAGGGTCGGCGTCCCTGGCTCTCGCAATTTAAGGGGATGGCCTGTAGGAAGCCTTCCCAGTGGGGCGGGCAGGGAGGCCCAGGATTACCCTCAAGGGATCGCCGGAGCGGATCAGGAGATCACGCCCAGAACGCGTCCCACGCTCTGGAAGGCCTCTAAACCTCGATCGAGATCGTCCCGTGTGTGCGTGGCGGAGAGCATCACCCGGATTCGGGCCTTGCCGCGCGGCACGGTAGGGTAACCGATTGCCATAGCGAACACGCCGGCTTCAAACAGTTGGCGGCTGAATTCCTGCGCCAGAGGGGCTTCGCCCAGCATCACCGGCGTAATCGGGGTTTCGCTCACCCCAATATCAAACCCCAGGCGTTTCATTTCGGCTTTGAAGTAACGAGCATTTTCCCATAGACGATCCACCAGTTCTGTGGAACGTTCGAGCAGGTCCAGTGCGGCCAGGCAGGCGGCCACATCAGGAATGGTCATGGCGGAAGAGAACAGGAAAGGACGGCCTCGCTGCCGTAGCCATTCGACGATCAACGATTTGCCGGCCACTACTCCCCCTACCACGCCGAACGCCTTGGAGAGCGTGCCTACCTCGATATCCACTTTGCCGTGCAGGCCGAAATGATCCACAATACCACGTCCGCCGCGGCCAAGCACCCCTTCACCGTGGGCATCGTCTACCATCAGCAACAGGTCGTATTTTTGGGCCACTTCGTATATCTCCGGCAGAGGAGCAATATCGCCATCCATGCTGAACACACCGTCGGTCACGATCAGGCCGCGGCGATATTGACCCAGGTTGGTCCGAATATGCTCTTCCAGGGATTGGACGTCGTTGTGCTCATAGGTCACGATTTTGGCCCCAGAAAGACGACACCCGTCAATGATCGAGGCGTGATTCAGCCGGTCGGAGAAGATCACATCTTCCTTACCGACCAGAGCCGGGATAGTGGCCAGATTGGCATTAAAACCAGACTGAAAGGTGAGGGCCGCTTCCACGCCTTTGAAGGCCGCCAGGCGCCGTTCCAGTTCCACGTGTAGGGTGGTCGTGCCGGCAATGGAGCGGACGGCGGCTGGCCCAACGCCCATCTCCTCCATCGCGCGTCTGGCCGCCTCCACCAGAGCAGGATGATTGGCCAGACCCAGGTAGTTGTTAGAGCAGAAATTCAACACCCGTCGGCCATCCACGATCAACCACGCCCCTTGCGGGGAACCAATGGTACGAATGTGGTTGTATAGCCCTTGCTGGTGCAGGGCCTCCAGTTCTTGAGAAATCCAATCGGTCCTGGACATGGAGCGCTCCACAAAGGGATGAGATTTTGGAAAGCGGTCCATCCGCGCTTTCCCGTCTCTATTATAGGCCAGGATCAGGAGGATAGGGAGAACAAACCAGGGATGATCATCGTCCATCGTCCATCGTCCATCGTCCATCGTCCATCGTCTATCGTCCATCGTCTATCGTCCATCGTCCATCGTCCATCGTCCATCTTTCCAGGTCAATCGTTCAGGGATCAACGCAATGCCATGGGTGTCCACCTGAGCGGCCAGTTCGGCTACTGTGCGCTTGAGAAGCGGGTGTACCCAATGAGGAGCGATGTCCAGCAAAGGGATCAGCACAAAGCCCCGTTCATGCAGGCGTGGGTGGGGAATGAGCAGGGGAGGAGTATCTAGGATCAGGTCATCGTAAAACAGAATATCCAGATCGATCAGACGGGGACCCCAGCGAAAGGTAGGAGTGCGCCCCATAGAGACTTCCGTCTCTTTCAGTTTCTCGAGCAACGCCTGCGGAGAGAGCAGAGTATGGGCCCAGCCAACCATGTTGAGAAATGCCGGTTGATTCAGATAACCCCACGGCGGAGTCTCGTAGATGTTAGACAGGGCTACCCATTGACAACCGTCGGAGGCCAGGAGGGAGATAGCGGTGCGCAAATTCAGCAGACGGTCACCCAGGTTGGTGCCCAATGAGATGAAAACGTCGTGTTCCATAGGATTTCTTTTCTGAGGACGCCCGGGCGGGCGGACGTTTCACCGGCGGACCCAAAGTCCGTCACTCCGGGATTTCTGAGATACAATTTTAGTCAGAATTCCTGGTCGATCAAATCAAACGTTCCCTTGTCGAGGAGGACACCATGAAAGAATTGCGCGAACGCATCCTGCGTGAGGGCAAAAATCTGGGCAACGGCATTCTCAAAGTAGATGGGTTCATCAACCATCAGGTGGACCCGCTGCTGATGGATGCCTGTGGACGGGAATTTGCCCGTCGCTTCGCCCCTCTGGGCGCTACCAAAGTCTTGACCGCCGAAATCTCTGGCATTGCTCCTGCCCTGACCACGGCCCTGCATCTTGGCCTGCCGGTGGTCTACGCCCGCAAACACAAACCCATCACCATGCCCGATCAGGTCTATCTCACCCTGGCGCCCTCGCATACCAAAGGACGCATGGTGGAACTGATCGTCTCTCCCGAATATCTGGCCAACGGCGAACGAGTGCTGATCATTGACGACTTTCTTGCCACCGGCGCCACCATCCTGGGATTGGTGCGCCTGGCCGAGGCGGCCGGCTCGCGCGTGGTCGGGATCGGCGCCCTGATCGAAAAACTCTTCGAGGGCGGTCGCAAAGCCCTGGAACCGTTGGGCGTTCCCATCGAGTCCCTGGTCTGCATTACCAGCATGGACAACGACCAGATCATCTTCGCATAGACCTGTCTCTTCTCCCCCCTGGCTGATCGCCCCGCCATTCGGTTGGCTGAAACCACCGGCCTCCATGGGAACATTCTCTCCTTGGCCAGCGTCCCTCTCATAGAACTCAGAAAGGAGAAGAGAAAATGGTTCGCAAACTGTCTTTCCTGATTGTCGCCGCCATATGGCTGGCCGCCTGTGCACCCAGCCCCTCCGCTACACCCCCCAGCCTGGTCGAAGCCCCCTCCGCTGGCCAGCCCCAAATGCTCATGGAGACGGCCGTGCCTGCGTATCCTGAAAAGTCCCTGGCGTATGGTGAGGCCAGGGTGATAGGGCCGACCAAAAGCGGGGTGGACCTGGCCGCCTCCGGCGCTTCGATAGAACGCCTGGTGATCAAAAACGCCGACCTGACTGTAGTGGTCCCCGATCCCAAAGCCTCCATCGCCGAGATCAGTCGCATGGCTGAGACCATGGGAGGCTACGTCGTCTCCTCCAGCCTCTATCAGACCTATCTTCAAGATGGAAAACCCGTCCTGGAAGGCACAATCGCCATTCGCGTCCCGGCCGATCGCTTGAACGAAGCCCTAGAAACCATCAAAGCCAGCGCAGTGGAAGTGCGCAACGAAAATGTCACCGGTCAGGATGTCACGGCCCAATATGTAGACCTGGAGTCGCAACTGCGCAACCTGGAGGCTACCGAACAACAACTGATGGAAATCATGAAAAAGGCCGAAACCACGGAGGATGTGCTCAACGTCTTCAACCAGCTAACGGCCATTCGTGGACAGATCGAGAGCATCAAAGGCCAGATGAAATACTATCGTGAAGCCGCCGCGCTCTCGTCCATTTCCGTCCGCCTGATTGCCGAAGAGTCCATTCAACCCATCCAGATCGGTCGCTGGAAGCCCCAGGGCACCGTGCGCGACGCCATTCAGAACCTGATCAACTTCTGGCAGGGGTTCGTGGACTTCCTGATCTGGCTGGTGCTCAACTTCCTGCCCAAACTTCTCACCATTGGCCTGGTGCTTCTTCTGCCGCTCTGGCTGGGCATTCGTGCCCTGTGGAGAGCCTACAAAAAACGTCGTCCACCGGCGACCTGACCCGAAACAGGGCGAGTCAGACTCGCCCTGTGCTTTTCTTCTGGATATAATCAGCCCTGATGCGGCGTCTCCTTCTCCTCTGGACTCTCTTTCTGATCCTGCTGAACTCCTGCACGACGTTACCGATCTCCCCCACCCAGACCTCTTCTCCTGCACCCTCTCTTCCTTCCCCTCCCTCGCCCGCTTCTACCCGGACCCCCGGCCTGCCTGCCGTTTCCCCGGCGTTTTCCACCCCCACGGTGGACCTTCCTCTCGGCCAGCCCGAACATCCCCTCCTCTTTGCTCTGCCTCCCTCGAACGATGGCGTGGTCTCGGAGGAAGTCCTTCAGGTGATCACCCACCTCTCGCACCTCACCGGCTACACCATCTTGCCCTATGTGCCCCTCTCTTCTCGCGACACCGTGAACGGACTGACGGCGGGCAGCCTGCATCTGGCCTGGGTATCGCCGGCCGCCTACTTGCTGGCCCATCAACAAGGCCAGGCCGATATAGCCCTGACGGCCATCGTCCTCGGCCGCGATCGCAGCGCCAGCCAGTTCCTGGTCAATCGCGAACGGGTGCAGGATCGTCAGTTCACCCTCTATTTCGATCCGCTCACCGGCAACAACCTGGCCGAAGCCTCGGTTGCGCTGGCTCAATTCGAGGGTGCTCGCCCCTGCTGGCCCGATCCCTACACGCTAAGCGGTTACATTGTTCCGCTGGGATTGTTGCATCATCATGGTGTTCACCCCAAAGAGGGAGCGTTTGTTCAGGGGCATGCAACCGTCATCAAGGCGCTCTATCAGGATACAGCAGGCACCCTTTGCCAGTTCGGCGCAACCCTGGCGGATGATCGCCTGTCCCTGGCCACCGAACTGCCCGATGTGAATCAGCGCGTGGCGGTGGTCTGGAGGAGCGATCCGATCATCCCCTTCGATGGCATTGCCTATGCCGCCATCCTGCCGGATGACCTGCGCCTCAACCTGACGACGGCTTTCCTCGTCATGGCCCGCACCGAAGAAGGGTTGACGGCACTTCGCCAGGCGTTCCAGATTGACGGCCTGCAGCCGGTAGACGACACCTTCTACGGGCCGTTGCGCAGTTTGATTGACGAAGCGGGCGTTTCCCTCTCCGATCTGATCCGCTAAGCGAGGATCAGTCATGCTGGATGCTTCCCAGATGACTCGCCTGATTCGCTCTCTACCCTGGCTACAGCGGGCGGATTCTGCCCTCTTGCGGGAGATTCAACAGGCCGCTCTGTTTATGCGCATCCCTGCCGGGCAGGATATTTTCGTGGAAGGCGATCAGGTGAATGGTATTGCCCTGATCCTGTCAGGGGTGGTGCGGGTCTACAAAATCGGTGAGACCGGGCGCCAGATCACCCTGTATCGGTTCGGGGTGGGGCAATCCTGTATCCTCTCCGCAAATGCCATTCTCAGCCAGAAGACGTTTCCGGCTATCGCTACAGTCGAGCAGGATGCCGAAGCGGTGATCATTCCTTCTGAAGTCTTTCGCCGCTGGGTACGGGAATATGATCTCTGGCACGAGTTCGTGTTTGATCTGCTCTCCCAACGCCTGGCGACCTTGATGGAAATCATCAGCGAAGTGGCATTTCGCCGCATGGACACGCGCCTGGCGGCCTTTCTACATGGGCGCGCCCGAGGGCAAAACCCGATCCGCCTGACCCATCAGGAGATCGCGGCAGAATTGGGTAGTTCTCGCGAAGTGATCAGTCGCCTGCTCGAAGATTTTGCCCAGGCCGGCCTGGTGCGTTTGGGACGAGGCGAAATCCACGTGCTGGATGTAGAAGCGCTCCAACGACGAACCCTTGTGTGATGGGATGGAGCATTAGCCCATATCGGCGAATGCCAGTATGGATGGGCAACAATCTGCCCCGGCGGGCGAAAATTTGTGACTTTGTCACAGACAAATGGACAAAGAGGGGGTATAAGATATATAACCCAACAAACCATCTCATTCGCAAAGGAGAGCAGCGATGACTCGGAATATGTCTGATATGGATCGGATTGTGCGTGTAGTTGTAGCGGTGATCTTCGCCGCCCTCTACTTTGGCAAGGTTGTCAGTGGGGTTCTGGGGATCATCTTGCTGGTGCTGGCGGTGGTCTTCGTTCTGACCTCCCTGGTGGGCTTCTGCCCGCTGTATGTGCCGTTCAAATTCAGCACCTACAAAAAGAACTAGTCTCTTTCCTGGCTGGTTGTGGCCGGGCGCCGACCTTTGGTCGGCATGCTGTACCGCCGACCTTTGGTCGGTATGACCACTCACACACAACCCGATCTCAAGGATAGAGATACTTCATCGAGCGTTCAAAGATGTGCCCTGGCAGGTGACAGTTCTGCCAGGGCACGGCTGTTTTTCGTTGGGAGCAGGAAAATCGCTCTCCCGGCCAGTCTGCGCCAGGGGAAGAATGTATTGCACAAGTCTCACTATGTACCTGTAGCAGTTGCTCCTCGGGCAGGCACCGAAACAGCGTGCTCCACGCGGAAATCGTAGATGCCATTGCGGTATGCATAGCGACGCCCGCAGGTGGGACAGTCAACGCCAGCCTCATGAAGCCCCAGAGAGGTGCATCCGCAGGCCGGGCAGCGGAAGACCAGATCGGCAGGCGTGACTCCTGGCCGAGACATCTGGCTTTCTTCTTTCCGTCGAGCCCGGACGAATACCGAGGGGGTGAGTTGCCACCATTCGCCTGTGGGCTGGATCAATCCATCCAGTGCCGCCAGCCAGCGAAACGGCACCAGACGCTTGAGCAGGTCCAATCGAAAATGAGAGACGGTGCGCCGGGCCTCGATCAGGAAGCCTGCCTCTTCCAGCCAGGCGAAGACAGCCCGGGGGTGAAAATCGAAGTTCAGCGGAGCAAACTCCACCGGCTCCGGGGAGAAGGGGTTCCAGTCCTGGCGACGTGCCAGCCAGCGCAGGATGGCTTTCAGGTTGCGCTTGTTCGCAAACTCCAGAATGAATATCCCTCCCGCTTGTAACACACGCCCGGCCTCGTTCAAGGCGCGCTGCGCATCGGCCATGTGGTGCAGGGTGCGGATCATGGTGGCCGCATCGAACACCCCATCGGCAAAAGGCAGGCGATAGGCATCAGCAGCCACGTAGACGTAGCGTTCCGATCGTCCCAGACGGGCCTGGGCCTGTTCCAGTTGGGTGTGAGAGTAATCGAGCAGGACGATGCGCTCAAAGCCAGTGTAGCGCGGCGTATTACGGCCGGCACCGGCCCCGATCTCCAGGAGCAGGTTTCCCCCTTCAGGTAGCAGGTGACGCAGGGCAATGGCCTCAGCCGCGTCCTCATAGGCCCGGTTGCTCTGCTCCCAGAAGGTGGTCTGGTAATCTGAACCGGTATAGTCACAGATAGGGGGATGGTTCATCCGGAATGATTCACCCCACGACCAATGGAACGATAACGGAAGCCCAGTTGTTGCATGTAGACGGGATCATAAATGTTGCGCCCATCGAAGATAACCGGGGTGCGCATCAGGCTTTTGATTCTCTCCAGGTCAAGTTGTTTGAACTCATTCCACTCCGTGACCACGATCAGAGCATCGCAACCCTCCGCCAGGCTATAGGGATCGTTAACGAATTCTACTACCGGCAGGAGCGGACGGGCCACATCCATAGCGGCGGGATCATAAGCCCGCACCCGGGCGCCACCTTCGAGCAGGGCATGGGCGATGTCAATCGAAGGCGCATCACGCATGTCGTCAGTGTTGGGTTTGAAGGCCAGGCCAAGCAGACCGATGATCTTGCCCTGGACCGAACCACCCAGGAGCTCGCTGGTACGTTGCACTGCGGCTTTGCGTCGTTCGTAGTTAACTTTCATGGCCGCGTCCAGAATGGGCGTCTCCAGGGCTTTCTCTTTCGCCATGTAGGCCAGAGCACGCACGTCTTTGGGAAAACAGGAGCCTCCCCATCCCAGGCCAGCATCCAGGAAGTGCTTGCCAATGCGCACGTCATACCCCATGCCGGCAGCCACCTCTTTCACATCGGCTCCAAAGGCTTCACAAATATCGGCGATCTCGTTGATGAAGGAGATTTTGGTGGCCAGGAAGGCATTGCTGGCGTATTTAATCATTTCGGCTGTGCGCAGATCGGTGATGACGATCGGCGCGCGCAGAGGCAGGTGCAGTTCAGCCACTTTGTGGGCCGCCTCTTGATCGAGCGATCCGATCACGATGCGATGGGGATTCATGAAGTCACTGATGGCGCTTCCCTCCCGCAGAAATTCCGGGCAGGAGACCACCGAGAAGGGGATCGGTTGGGGCTGGGCACTCCGCACGATGTCGGCTACCCAGTCCCCGGTCCCGATAGGAACCGTGGATTTGTTGATGATGATCAGGGGGGCCGTCATGTTCTGGGCGATGGAACGAGCCGCGGCAGCGACGTACTGCAGATCCGCCTCCCCGTTGACCCCTGAAGGGGTTCCTACTGCGATGAAGGCGAATTCACATCCCTGCAGGGCTTCTGAGTACGAGGTGGTGAAGAAGAGCCGACCGGCCTTGACGTTGCGTTTCACCATCTCCTCCAGGCCGGGTTCGTAGATGGGCATGATGCCTTTCTTGAGATTCTCGATGCGTTGTTCGTTGATGTCCAGGGCCACCACCCGGTTGCCCAGGTCGGCAAAACAGGCCCCTGTGACCAGACCAACATATCCGACGCCAATCACACAGATTTGTTTCATGGAGGTCTACCTCTTCAGAAAGCCAATGAATGAGAGCCCAGGGAGGGCTGAATCAGGTTGGAGGGGAGTTTCTGGCGCGGTTCACCAGGAACGCTACCTGTCGCTCAAAAGCCGCAATGCGAATCGGCTTGGAAAGATAACCATCGCATCCCGCATCCAGAGCCCGTTTGCGATCTCGAGGCAGGGTGTGGGCGGTGAGAGCCAGGATGGGAATGTGACGGGTCGCCTGATCGGCTTTGAGGCGTGATGTGGCTTCCCAGCCGTCCATTTCAGGCAGGGAAAGATCCATGATGATCAGATCGGGCTGTTCGCGTTGGGCGATTTCCACCCCTTCCCTGCCGTTGATCGCCGATAGCACCTGGTAGCCGGAACGCTCCAGCAGAAAGCGCACCAGTTCCAGGTTATCGAAGTTGTCTTCGACGATCAAGACTTTGGGTTTGCTCACGTCCATAAATATACTACAATTATGCCGATGCGATTGCTTTTCGTAGCGGATGGACGCTCGCCCACTTCACGCAACTGGATACGCTACTGGATTGAACGAGGGGATGAGGTGTTCCTGGCTTCGACGTTTGCCTGCGATCCCCTGCCGGGTCTGACCGGGATGGCAGTGATCCCGGCCGCGTTGAGCGGCTATCCGCGGGCAGGTGGAGCAGACCGTTTCCCAGCCAGAGAGCGAGATGCGCGCTTCATTCGCCTGCGGCAAACGATCCGTCACTGGTTGGGGCCGTTGTTTTTGCCTCACGAAGCCCGGCGTCTGCGGCAGTGGGCGGAGCAGGTGAAGCCAGACCTGGTGCACGCTATGCGCATTCCCTACGAGGGAATGCTGGCTGCCAATGCCGGCTTAGAGGTGCCGTTGATCGTCTCGGTGTGGGGCAATGATTTTACCCTGCATGCTCCGTCCACGCCGTGGATGCGTCATCACACCCGCTGGACAATGCGGATAGCCGATGGGTTACATGCCGATTGTGAGCGCGACATTCGTCTGGCACGTCAGTGGGGCCTGGATCCAGACAAGCCCACGCTGGTCGCCCCAGGGAATGGAGGGATTCGCACCGAGATCTTCTTTCCTCCTGCGCAGCCGGTGGAGCAGCCGGTGGTGTTGAATCCACGCGGGTTTCGGGCCTATGTGCGGAACGATACGTTTTTTCGTGCGATTCCGCTGGTCCAGAAGGAAGTGCCGACGGCGCGCTTTTTGTGTGCCGCTATGGCCGGTCAACCCGAAGCCCTGCAGTGGGTTAACCGCCTGAGGATTGCGGATGTGGTGGAATTATTGCCTGTGCGGCCCCATGCTGAGATGGCTGCTCTATACCGTCAGGCGCAGGTGCTGGTCTCGCCAGCCATTCACGACGGCACGCCCAATACTCTGCTGGAAGGGATGGCCTGCGGGTGTTTCCCAGTGGCTGGCGATCTGGAGTCGATTCGCGAGTGGATCCGTGATGGTGAAAATGGCCTGCTGGTTGATGCGGGGGATGCGCAGGCACTGGCCAGGGCCATCGTTCGCGCCCTTCGTGAACGCGACCTGCGCCAGCGCGCCGCCGACCGGAATATACGCCTGGTCATGGAACGGGCCGACTATCGGCGTTCGATGAAACGCGCCGAGGCGTTTTATCAGGCAGTGCGTGGCTAAGCGCTTACCCGCGTGGAGCGCGCAGTTCTTCCAGGCGTTTCTGCAACTCTGCCCGGCGCGCCTCCGCGGCCTGACGCACCTCTGCCGCAAACGCGATCCCGCGCTGGCGAATTTCCTGGCGCAGTTGTTCACCGGATTCAGGAGCCAGCAGCAGGGCAATGGTGGCTCCTACCAGTCCACCGACCAGCAAGCCGATCAGAAAACCAAATATGCGTCGCATGGAGTCTCTCCTGTATTCGTTGGGTTACGAAGATGGGGTTAAACCAGCCACAGCCTGTTGGCGGGCATATCTTACTGAGTCATCTGTGGTCAATTATAGGTGAAAAGAAGAGGTTTGGAACAGGGATTCCAGGCGATTCACCAGCGGGTGGGGGTCGGTTCATACCGCCACCTGGGGCTGGCGCTACGGCTGCCAGGATAGAGAATTGAGTTCAAGGGATACTGGCTACTGGAAGGTATACAGTGAAGGTACTTCCTTTCCCCGGCAGACTGCTCACTTCCACGCGGCCGGCATGGGCCTGGACAATGGATTGTACCAGCGATAATCCCAGCCCGGCTCCACTTCGACGCCGGGAGCGGGTGTGATCGGCCCGATAGAAGCGATCAAAGATGCGCAGTAAGTCTTCCGGAGAAATCCCGATCCCGTTATCTGCTACCTGGATGCGAACTTCGAGCGAGGTCGGGTTTTTCGGAGCAGGGTTGGGTTGCCGGGAAAAGAAGGAAACGGTCTGCAGGGGCGGGGAGGCAGGCAGAGATGTTGCCCGGGCGGCCAGGGTATCTGCATACAGGAGGATCTTTCCACCTTGGGGCGTGTATTTGATGGCGTTATCCAGCAGATTACGGAAAACGATACGCATTTGCTCCGCATTGGCCAGAACGGGAGGTAAATGGTGTGGGACTTCAAGGGACAACGTCAGACCTGCCTGTTGAATCAGAGGCATCATCGCCTCGGCCAGTTCATACAGGAGGGGAGCCAGGTCCAGCTGAGCACGTTCAGGAGGCTGACCACTATCGAGAGTAGTCAGGGCCAGCAGGTGATCTACCAGGGTTTGCAGATGGTCCAGTTCCTTCTCCATTTCGTGCAGGTAACGTTCGGTTAACTCCCTGTGATGTCGCGCATGAGTTTGAAGCATTTCCAGGCGTAGGCGGAAACTGGTCAGGGGTGAACGCAATTCGTGGGCCGCGTTGGCTACAAAGGCTTGCTGCCGGGCCAGCATTTCTTGAATTCGATCCGCCATGCGGTTGAAGGCCCGGCCCAGGCGTTGAATCTCCTCTGGCCCGGCGGGAGTAACCCGTTGTTCCAGATTTCCCTGGGCGATTTCTTCAGCCATTTGGGTCAGATGCTCTACGGGCCGTGAAATTTGATGAGCCAGCCACAAACCTGCCAGTACAGTACCACCCAGGATCATCGCTCCAATCGTGAACAGGTTTAGCCAGGTCTGGCGAATCTGGCTGTAGATCGGCGCCATGGGCACAGAGAGTTGAACAAAGCCCAGGAGTTCCTGTTCTTCGCCGAGAATGGGTGCGGCCACAAACAGGCGTTCCTCGCCACTCCACTCATCCAGGCGAATATCGTGCTGTTCGCTTCCTGAGCGGGCTGCTAGAAACTCCGCATGATTTTCTTCAATATGGATGGGGACGCGGGGATCGGAACTGAAAAGCACGTACAGGTGGGCGTCGGTAATCGTGACGCGCCCGGTGATGTTTTGAGCGTAGGAGCGAATAGAGGCCTGGGGGAGAGTGGTTTCTTCTTCCGCCCATTCATGCATGGGCTCCTGGAGAGCGTTGGCAATCAGAAAGGCTTCAATTTCCAGGTTATGTTCAGCCTGCTCGATGATCGCCCGATGCAGGCGTTGACCGATCCAGACGATCAAACTGCTCAGGCTGATAATCATCAGAACCAGATGGGTCAGGATCAAACGGTTTTGCAGGCTAGAAGGAAGAGGGAAGGTCAAACCGATAGCCATAGCCACGGATCGTTTGAATGTAACGGGGCTCCGAGGGGTGGTCTTCGATTTTCTCACGCAACCAGCGGATGTGCACATCCAGGGTACGGGGGTCGCCGATCCAGTCCGGGCCCCAGATCCGCTCCATCAGTTCCTGACGGGAGAGGGCGCGTCCAGCGTTTTCCATTAACAGGCGTAAAAGTTCAAATTCACGGTAACTCAGTTCGACCGGTTGATTGGATCGCCAGACCCGTCTTGCGGTACGATCCAGGACGATCTCTCCAATCACCAGTCGATCCGTTGCGAGCGGAGCCTCTTTCCGATCCAGTTCACGACGGCGCAAGATCGCCCGTATCCGGGCCAGCAATTCGCGAAAACTGAACGGCTTGATGATGTAGTCATCTGCTCCTACCTCCAGACCCATCACCCGATCCATCTCCTGTCCGCGCGCAGTGAGCATGAGAATGGGAACAGCAGACTCACGACGCAACAGGCGACAGACGGCAAAGCCATCCATATCGGGCAACATCACATCCAGCAGAATAACCTGTGGTGCTTCGTTGCGAGCCAGCATGACTCCCTGTTTGCCCGTAGGGACATGGAGCACCCGATAGCCTTCGCTCTCCAGACCAAAGATGAGCGGTTCGGCGATGTTCTCATCGTCTTCAATCAGCAGAATGGTGATGGGAGTTTCGGCATGGGAGGAGGACATCACAGTAAGGATAATCTATCTGGGCGGTTTACGCAACGGTGAGGGATAGTCGAGGGGTGGCGCGCATTTGTTGAATCATTGTTCAAAACTCGTTGATGGGTGTTTTGGGGCGCTGCCCATCAACGAATGAGGGGGAGCGAATAAGCGAATGGGGGTGGCGCGCATTCGTTGATTCGTTGCTGGACGTCTTGCCACCCATCGATAGACAGAAAGCAGACAGGCGAGGGTTTCCCTCGCCTGTCGTCTCTGATGGCTGGAGATCAATCCTTCTTCGTCACTTCCAGCACCTGATCCACGATCCCATACTTCACTGCTTCGTGAGCATCCAGATAGAAATCCCGGTCCGTATCGCGTTCGATCACCTCCAGCGGCTGACCGGTGTGATGGGAGAGAATCTGATTCAAAATCTCCTTCTGGCGCATGATCTGCTTGGCGGCGATGGCAATATCGGTGGCCTGACCCTGTGCTCCGCCCAGGGGTTGATGCATATGAATGGTAGCATGGGGCAGAGCATAGCGGCGGCCTTTCGTGCCGGCAGCCAGCAACACCGTCCCAAATGAGGCAGTCACTCCGACGGCGGTGGTACTGATCGGGTTCGAAATAATCCGCATCGTATCGTAAATGGCCATTCCGGCATAGATCAACCCACCGGGCGAATTGATATACATGCGGATCTCTTTCTCCGGATCCTCATGATTGAGATACAGCAACTGAGCCACGATCAAATTGGCCACTTGATCATCAATCGGCGTGCCCAGGAAGATAATCCGCTCCTTCAGCAGCAACGAATAAATGTCATAGGCGCGTTCGCCACGAGCGGATTGCTCAATGACCATGGGGATAACGTTTTTCAATTCAGGAACCATAGGACCTCCATTATGTCCATCCTACCTGCAAGGCGTTGGATTTTGGTTAACTTTGTGTAGATTCTGGGGAAGACGGAGAGGAAGCCTCTGCTCCGGGCGTTTCCGCGCTCGCCACGGGCGGGGGAGGCGTCTCGAACGTCTCCTTCAGCGGTTCTGACTCCACCCCGGCGGGTGATTCCACATCTCCAGGCTGAGTCTCACCCGTTGCGGACTCCACCGAGGCAGAGAGGGTAGCCCCCTCATTCTCCTGGGCTGGAGAGTCATCGGGTGATCCTGCTGACGTGGAGGCGGCCGCCTCATCGTCTGGCTTCCACTTGCCTGAGCCGATGGCTTTGATCATTTCATACGCGCGGTGCATCTCTGCGCGATGAAAAGCTTCATGCGCCATGAAATTGGCTATCTCTCGACTCACCCTTTTGTTCAGCACCATGGTTTTGGAATCGATTAAGCCACTGGCCAACGCCTGGTTGAGCGTTTGGTACCACGCACGCTCCATGCTGGCAGTATCTGGTGTGAGATTGTGATGGCGGATAATTTCCTCGATCACCAGTCTATGCTTCAATCGTTGAATGGCAAGTGGTCGCACCGTTGCCTCGATAAGTTGCTCCTCGGTCATGTTTTGCAGTCTGAGGTAAGCCTTCCAGTCCAATCCCTGATCGGCAACTACATTCTTGAGCGCATGCAGCGTGTATTTCATCTCTTCTTCCAGCATCTGAGGCGGATATTTGATAGTAGCGCCTTCGCAAATTTTATCAATCACTTTCCAGGAATATTCACTGTCGTACTGTTCCTGTGAATGCGAACTCAGGGAATCGCGCAAGGCGGCCTTCAAATCCTCCAGGTTTTCGATGCCATCTGCAACCATGCGAGCGAAGTCATCGTTCAGTTCGGGCAGAGTCAGGGCACGGACGTCCTGGACGGTTACCTCGAACGTTACAGTTACACCGCGCAAACTTTCGCTTTTAGCATCTTCGGGATAAGAGTGGGAGAAAGTAATCGTTTCTCCGGCGCGGACGCCAATCAGATGGCGGGAAAATCCAGGGAATGGCCATTCCTCATCCTCTTCTTTCTCCTCGGATGCGATCAGGTAAGAGAGATTTTCGTAGGACAGGGCCTCGAAGAGAGTTCCTTCCGGGTCGCCTTCTTTGCGTGCTCGAATGGAGACCAGCACATAGTCACCCTCTTGTGCCGGGCGATCCACCTTCTCGGTCGTTCCATACTCATAGCGCATCTTCTCCAGCGCCCGATTGACATGGGTTTCGTCGGGAGGGGTCCACTCATAGGGCACGCGTACCGATAGATAATCGCCCAGTTCGACCACGGGAGCCAGGGGGACCAGGAACACGAATTTGGGTGGATCGAGACTTTCAATTTTTTCCAGAGAAGCCGGTGCTACTGGCTCGATATCTGCCTGTCTAAGGGCTTCGAGGTAGATCTCCTCCATGAGCAGATCAATAGCCTGTTCGAAGATAGCCTGATCGCCATAGTAGCGGCGCACCACATCATAGGGGGCTTTACCAGGGCGAAAGCCAGGGATGTGGCCGCGTTCGGCCAGTTTGCGGGCAGCGCGTCGCCTGGCCGATTCCCATCGTTCGGCCTCGACTTCCACAACCAACTCGGCTTGATGATCGTTGCGAATGGTCTTTTCGATGTTCAAGGTTGACTCTTTCCTTACACCCATTAGTCTCCCCTCTCTGAGACCAGGAGGGGGCTAAGAAAATGGGGACGGAGGGAGTTGAACCCTCACGCCTTTCGGCACATGATCCTAAGTCATGCCTGTCTGCCAATTCCAGCACGTCCCCGAGGGCGTGTTTTGATTATAAAGGACATTCTACGGAAGTGCAATTGCTGATGGTTACCGTCAGGGCTTTTCAAAGATTTAATGTTTCATTTCTTTTTGTACCGCCAGGCTTTGCCTGGCAGTGTGCCGACCTATGGTCGGCGGTACAATTTTATGTTACTGAGAGTCACAGCAACTGTAAGAAAGACCCAAAGATTAGAACTTTGAAAAGCCCTGGTTGCCGTGTGCACTCAAATCTTGCCGGGAAAACCCACCGCTTTCATCGCCAAATGCAGCAACGTCCAAAAAAATCTGCGCAATCTGCGTAATTTGCGGATGCCTTTCTTCACCACTTGACAACTTTTGCACGCACACGGGTTACCGCTTCAGGACGTTTCCATCAATCGTATCACCAGGCTATACCCGGTCATCGACCGAGGGTCGGCGGTACCTGCTTGTCTGGTCAGGCCGACCGATGGCCGGCGGTGCAGACCTGGACGACCTGGCCGTTCTGGTCGGGGGTTACTTCACGAGTTTGACGAAGGCCGATCCATTGAAGGTAATGGCACACCATTTCCCATCAGCGATTTCCACCCAGGCGCTCTGCGAGTGAAGTCGCCGCGGAACGATCACGGTGCCGCGTTTCAACCTGTCCACAATGCTAAAGTTGATGCCAGGTCCATTGCGAACGTTCAACTCCTGCACAATCACCTCGAACTGGAAGCCTTCCAGGGGGATAGAGCCGGGGTAGTTCTCCGGAGGCGGTGGGGCGGGTTGGGCTGGCAAATAGGGCAGAGGATCCATATATCCTTTGTAAGGGCCGCTTTCATTCGATGAGCGCAGACCAAAGTGCAGGTGCGGGCCTGTGCTGGCGCCAGTGTTATCACTGTAAGCGATCACAGAGCCGGCCTTCACCGATTGCCCGGCAGCGACCACGGCATGCATCAGATGGGCATAATAGGTGTAATACACTGCGTTATCGAAGAGATGCTTCAGGCGAACGTAATTTCCATAGCCGCCGTTTTCAAAGGCGATTTTATCCACTGTCCCATCTGCCGCCGCTACGACTGGTGTGCCGTTCGGAATACCGAAATCAATGCCGTTGTGGCCCGGAAAACCCCATCTAGAATAGTATTGTGGATTTTCACCAAATTTTTGGGTGATCGGCCCATTAACTGGATAGATCAGAGAAATGGCCATGTGATCGCTCCTCTTGGGATTGATAGCAGTAACTATAGCATAAGACTGGCGGTTGAGCAATGTTTGAAGAAGAAACGGGATCGTTCTCTGGCATTCCTGAGTATAATCAGACACCATCTTTTATTTGGCTTCTTCGCCTCTTTTTTGACCTGAACGAGTCAGGTATGCTGCTGTTAGCGATTCCTTGTCTGCGTCCGAGAAGTTGGCCCCAGAAGAGACTTGGATGATTTTGGAGGTGACTGTGACGACCCGATCTGAGAATACTGGTCATCGCCTGGCCTGGGCTGATTTGATGCGTACGCTGAGCATTTTTCTGGTGGTGGCCGTTCATACCTCAGCGCCGGTGATCCAGAGCACTGCCGGGAGAGACTTCAGTGATTGGCTATCTGGCCATAGTTTGAATGTGATCGCCCGGGCTTCGGTGCCAATGTTGTTTATGTTGAGTGGCTTTTTTCTTCTGCCAGTTGACGATGGAATGGGATCGTTTTTTCGACGACGGTTCCAACGGGTGGTTGTCCCTTTCGTTTTCTGGTCCATCTTTTATCTGTTCTGGAAACGGGCAGGATATGCCGGTTACCATCCCATAGGGGCGATCAAAGAAATTCTTTTATCTCTGATCCAAGGGCCTGCGGAGTATCATCTCTGGTTTGTATATGAATTGTTGGGTATTTATTTGTTGGTTCCGCTGTTTCGTCGCATGGTAGATGGCCGGCGAGAGACAGTGCTCTGGTATTTTACCGGATTGTGGTTTATTTCAGGGCCGCTCCTGCGTTGGGTGGGTTTTTTCACCCCTTATGGGTTCGAGGCAGATTTGGGTTTTCTCTCACGATACATCGGCTATTTTGTGCTTGGTTACCTGCTGGGTCGCCTTTCTATTTCTCGGATGGGCAGCGTCATAGCGGGAGTGGTGTATTTGCTGGCCTTATCGGGTACGATCTATGGGATCACCTATTTTGCCTATCATGCCCCTAAAGGCGTTCGTTTCCTTCAGAATCTTCTCAGTTTGAATATGGTGGTTCTTTCCCTTTCCTGCTTTATATGGTTGCGGGAATTAAGCCATGCTGTTATTCACCGCTGGCCAGGGGTGATCCGCTGGATCGAACGTATTGCGCCCTGTAGTTTTGGGATTTATCTGGTGCATGTGTGGGTGTGGAATCTGGTCAGGCGCTATGGGGTTTCTTCCACGCAGAGTCCGGCCTGGTTGTTTATTCTGTTGAGCGCTGTGGTGGTTTTCGGGGTTTCCTGGGGGCTGGTTGCCCTATTGCGGCGGATTCCAGGTTTGCGTTGGGTTGCCGGCTAGGGAGGTGTGAGGGCTTCTTGGAAAAGGTTTTCGCCAATATAGGTTGCCAGGGGTAGGTTCTTTTCCTCCAGCAGGAGAACCAGCGTCAACGGCACGCTTTGCCAGTTGGGCAAGGTGCCTATGGCCAGCCACGTAAATGAACGGTTGTTTTCCTGCACCAGGGAGGTCACCTGCCAGAAGGGGCGCTCGGGCACTCGCAGTGCTTCAGCCGCCTGTTGGGCTCGGTCAGGCGCCAGGCTCTGAATGGGTTCGTCCCGTGCTGGTACGATGACCCAGCCCTGCTCTGGCGTGTTGACAGCCAGGACGATGCGCGACGGTGGGCGAGTTCCCTGGTTGCTCAGAGAGGCGTAGGCCAGGGCTATTTGCAGCGGGCTCACCCGCAAGACGTCACCCGAGGAGGGGGTGGCCACCGGCAGAGGCAGGTTCGGCGCCTGGTAGAGACCGAGTTGCTCGAAGAAGGCGGTACGCTGAGCGATTGAGGGGGTGGATTCCGCTCCGACATGGGCACGCACGAGCGGGTCCAGGAAGGAACCGGGCGGGTACCTGCCCTGGGTGGCGCGATTCAGCAAGGGGGCACGCGGATCGCTCTGGAGGCGCGGGGCTGTCTCGTCCAGTATGTTCGGATCATAGGTCGGATGAGAAGCCATGACCAGGATTTCGCCGTTTTGCGCGTTGAGCAGGACCACCGCTCCGGCATGGGCTCCTAAAAGCCGATCGGCGGTTCGCTGCAGGGAAAGGTTCAGGCTCAGGCGCACGTCCAGACCGGGCGGAGGGGTGCCGTAGAGCAGGTGATGCCACCAGATCAGGCGAGTCGGGTTGCCCTGCAGACCCCGCAGGTAGGGATCCAGGCTGGCCTCCAGGCCGGCCTGGCCATAGCGTGGATGGGTGTAGCCGGTGATGGGGGCGAGATCGGGGTAAAGGTACAGGCGGGTGTATTCTTTGCCTTGTTTTTCGCTCAGGGTGATCGGTTGATGGTTGCGATCCAGGAGTGCGCCGCGGCGAACGTAGCGATCGGCGATGGCGCGACGGGGGTTGTCGGTGCGGGTCAGTAAGGCTGGGCCACGGACCAGCGTCCACCAGCCGATGCCCAGGGCCACGGTGAGCAGGCCCAGATAGAATAGACCGGCCAGCAGAGCGTAGGGCTGAGGATTGGCCAGGGGCGCAGGCTCTTCTTCTGGGTCGCTGCCGATGCGCAGGAGCAGGCCTAGAGCCAGAAAGGACGTGAAGAGGGAGGAACCCCCATAGGAGATAAAGGGCAGGGTGACGCCGGTCAGAGGCAGCAGGCGCAGGTTGCCGCCCAGGATCAGTAGGCTTTGCAAGCCCAGGTAGGCGGTGAGTCCGCCGGCCAGCAAGCGCCGGAAACGGTCGGGAGCCATCAGGGCGGCACGCATGCCTCGGGCCAGCAGCAGGCCGATCAGAGTCAACAGACCGATGGCGCCGGTCAGGCCGGTTTCTTCGACGATGGCCACAAAGATAAAGTCGGAGATCGCCACCGGCACCAGCCGGGGCGCGCCCAGCCCTGGTCCCCGTCCAAAAACGCCCCCATTGGCTACGGCTAGCAAGGATTGGATGATCTGGTAAGAGCGTCCACTGGGATCGTCCCACGGGTTGAGCCAGACCTGCAGGCGTGTCTGGATGACTTCGACGAAGAAGTATCCGATCAAGGTAGCTAGAAGCAGCCCCAGGGCGGTGGCGATCAGCACCCGGCGCCTGCCAGTCGCCAGAAAGAGGATCAGGGTGTACAGGAGCAGAAAGAGGGAAGCCGTGCCCAGGTCGCGTTGAATGAGCAGGATGAGTAGGGAGAGGCCGGTCATCAGAGCGGTGGGAATGAGCAGGGGAATGGAGAGAACCTCACGCCACCCACGCGCACGACGGATGTCAAAGGTTTCTACAGGCAGGCGGCCGGCAAAGTAGGCAGCCAGGTAGATGACCAGCAACAGTTTGAGCGGTTCAGAGGGCTGGAAGTACAGGTTGGCCCCACTGATCCACAGGCGTGGACCGGCACCGGAGGGGTTGGTGCCCAGGATCAACGTCAGGGCGGTGAGGAACAGGCCACTCAGGAGAATCAGGTATTTATATCGTTGTAAAACGAGCAGGTCACGGGGAAAGCGCAGAAGGATCAGCAAGGCGAATGTGGCGATTCCCAGCCAGAGGGTTTGACGGAAGCCGAAGGCCGGCTCGAGGCGCCATATGGTGAGCAGGCCCCACCCGCTCAGGAAGAAGGCGCTGGCGAGCAGGTAGGGATCGGGCTCGGGGAGCAGACGACGGCTAACCCGCTGTGCCAAAAGATGGAAGATCAGCCAGAGGGCGAAGCCTGTCCAGTGATCCCAGCGCAGGGAGGAGGTCTCCCAGGTTCGTTCTCGCACGATGGGAGAGAGGCTCAGGATCAGGGAAAACAGGGCCAGGAAAATCGCCGAAGTCCAGAGAAGGCGGCGGGAGAGAGTATCTGAGGTCACGATGAATGAGAGAGGCGAACCGTAGGGGATAGGTCGGTGGGCACACCGATGCTCACGATCAGGGCTATGCGTCCGCATTCGATTTCATCACCACTGGTGAGCACGGTAGAGGTCTCCAGGGGCAGGCGATTGAGGCGGGTGCCGTTCGTAGAGCCCAGATCGTCTAACCACCATTGCCCGTGGTGATAACTGATGCGGGCATGGCGCGCTGAAACCGTTTCGTCGGGCAGGGGCAGATCACAGGCCGGATCACGACCGATCAGGAGTTCGCGTTGATAGAAAGTGCGGCGCGTCGTGCCGCCGTTGGGGTGGTGAATCGTGATTTCCAGAGGAGGCGCGCGGCGGGTGATCAGGGCGATGCCGCGTTGTTGGAGGTCTTTCCACAGGAGAAGCAAAGCCCATCCCAGAAAAGCGTACAGGCTGATGGCCAACGCCAGGCGCAGGATCAATACGAGAATGGCACTCATGAAGGAGATGAGAGGTCAGAAGGACGGCGGAAGACCGCAGTCGTGCGATCCTGGCCTTCGGAAGAGATCGGGCCGGTGTCCCGGAGATCGGTACGCGGGATTGAGGTGTCCTGGCCGTAGATCAGGGTGACGCCGGCCAGGGAGATCACATCGCCAGGGTAGAGGATGCTCTGGTTCACCCGTTGACCGTTGACGAAGGTACCGCCGGTGGAATTCAGATCGAAGATCACATAGCGGCCGCGAATGGCTCGCAGTTGGGCATGTTGACGAGAGACCCGCGGATCGTCAATCACCAGGTGATTCTCCAGGCGGCGACCGATGTTGATCACCGGAGCGGTGAGAGGGAAGACGCGGCGGCCTTCAATCACCAGAAAGGCGTTCTCGGGGATGGCCGGTTCCTCCTGGCCCTGGGCCGGCGAGGCGGGCATGGCATGGGTATCGCTCACCGGCTCAGGGTGGTAAGAAACGATAATCTGGATGTCCCCAGGCGAGATGGTGGTGTCAGTCGAAATAGAGAGTAAAGGGGGGGAGGAAAAGGTGATCCCGATTTCGTTCGCAATGACGCGAATCACGTTGCGCAACCGATCCAGCAGGCCAGGGATCTCCCAGCGAGCGGCTTCATCAGGATGGATCAACAGCGTATACACATTGGCGGCAGTGGCCGCTTCGGCCGCCTGGCGGTGCAGAAGTTCGGCCAGACGGCGTATCATTTGTTGCTCCATCGGCTGGCCAGTCAAAAGGCCGGACATCTGAAACTCGACCAGTTCACGAATACGGGTTTCCAGTTGTGCAAGATTGAAGTTCATGGCGGCTCAGAGGGTAACCGACGATCAACAAAAAGCGGAGAGAGCACACAAAACGTCAGGAACGATTATATGGGGGGTAGAGTGATCTGGCAAGGGACAGTAGAGGCGGACTTCATGTCCGCCTGCTTCATGTCCGCCTGCTTCATGTCCGCCTGCTTCATGTCCGCCTGCTTCATGTCCGCCTGCTTCATGTCCGCCTGCTGCATGTCCGCCTGTTCGATGCCGCCGGAGGGGATTTCCTACCTGCTGGTGGAGAATCGCCCCACAGCCGGCGAATTTACTAGAAAAATATCATAAATATTGACATAATCCTTCGATCCTGCTATAATGCCCTGGCCTTGAAAAAGGTGCACTGTTCCGGCCCGGCCACACTCAAAGGGACGGATCGCCGAGAGAAATGTCGCCAATTGGATTCTATCTCAGGAGTGAGAACGCATGTCGCAACTGGAAATTCGCAATTTGCACGTCAGTGTGGAGGATAAAGAAATTCTCAAAGGCGTTACCCTGACTATCAAGCAGGGTGAGATTCATGCCATCATGGGCCCGAATGGCACGGGCAAGTCTACGCTGGCCTATACGTTGATGGGTCACCCGGCCTATACTGTGACCGAGGGAGAGGTGATCTTCAAAGGCCAGAATATCCTGGAACTGGAGCCTGATGAGCGTGCCCGCCTGGGCCTCTTTCTGGCCTTCCAATACCCGGTGGCCATCCCCGGTGTGACGGTGGCCAACTTCCTGCGCTCGGCCATCAACGCCCGTCGTCGGGCCGAGAACCCGGAAGATAAGGGCATTCCCATCCCCGAGTTTCGCAAAATGCTCAAAGAGAAGTTGGACTTGCTCAAGATGGACCACAGTTTCGCCGGACGCTACCTGAACGATGGTTTCTCCGGTGGGGAAAAGAAGCGCGCCGAGATTTTGCAACTGGCCACCCTGCAACCGGAGATCGCCATTCTGGATGAGACCGACTCCGGCCTGGATATTGATGCCCTACGGATCGTCGCCGATGGAGTCAATGCCCTGATGGGTCCCCACCTGGGCGTGCTGGTGATCACGCACTACCAGCGCTTGCTGAACTACATCAAACCGCATTTCGTCCACGTCATGATGGATGGTCGTATTGTCGAGTCGGGTGGTCCTGACCTGGCGTTGCACCTGGAAGAGCACGGCTACCACTGGCTGCGCGAAAAGGTTGAGGAAAATGCTTAATCGTCTGGCGGTGAATCGCTTTAGCGGTGTGAATCGCTGTGATCCTGAGTACTTTGTGGAGAGTGTGCCATGACCGATGATGCCAAAATTCTGGAAGGAATTGGAGAATACCGATACGGTTTTCGCGATCGGGATGATTTGTACGTCTTCAAGGCCCGCAAAGGGTTAGATCGGGAAGTGGTGGAGCAGATTTCCTACATGAAAGGCGAACCCAAATGGATGCTGGAGTTTCGCCTGAAGGCCCTGGAGCATTTCCTCAAGCGACCCATGCCCAACTGGGGCCCCAGTTTGAAGGATTTGAACCTGGACGATATTTATTACTACGCCAAACCCACGGAAAAAGAAGCCCGATCCTGGGATGAGATTCCCGAGGAAATCAAACGCACCTTCGACCGCCTGGGCGTTCCCGAAGCAGAGCGTAAGTTCCTGGCCGGACTGGGCGCGCAGTACGAGTCGGAGATGATCTACCACTCCATCCAGAAACATCTGGAAGAGCAGGGAGTGATCTTCGTCTCGATCGAAGAAGGGTTGCGGCGCTACCCTGACCTGTTTCGCGAATACTTCGGCACCGTGGTGCCCATGGAGGACAACAAATTCGCTGCCCTGAACTCGGCGGTCTGGTCGGGCGGTTCCTTTGTGTACGTCCCGCCGGGGGTCAAAGTGGACCTGCCATTGCAGGCTTACTTCCGCCTGAACACCCCCAACATCGGCCAGTTCGAGCGCACCCTGATTATTGTGGATGAAGGCGCCCAGGTGCACTATGTCGAGGGGTGCACCGCTCCGATTTACACCACCGACTCCTTCCACTCTGGCGTGATCGAAATCGTGGTCAAGCGCGGCGCCCGTTCGCGCTACACCACCATCCAAAACTGGTCGCACAACGTCTACAACCTGGTCACCCAGCGGGCAAAAGTCTACGCCGATGCTACCCACGAATGGGTGGATGCCAATATTGGTTGCCTTGCGGAAGGTTCGCTGCTGACTACTCCCTCGGGGGTCAAGCCGATTGAGGCCATCCAGGTGGGTGAACAGGTTTTGTCGTATGACGAAGCGAGCGGCAAACTTTGTTTCCGCACGGTCACGGCCAAACGTTTCTCCGGGTACCAGCCCGTCATGACCGTTTCGGTGGGTGAACGCAAACTGCGGGTGACTGCCAATCATCCTTTCTACTCCTATGTTTACTCCCCCGACCGTCCAAAGAAATTGGGACGCTATCGCCTTGCCTATGTTCGCGCCGACCAATTGAAAGAGGCCATCCTCCCGCGCCGCTCTTTAGATTATGGAAAGCCTCACTTGCTGAAGATGCCTTCCACCGAAACCAGGTTCGATTCCAGCAACCAATACCAGCCTGATCTATCCATGACCAGGGAACATCTGTCCAGATTGTCCGTTGGACAATACACCACGGATGACATGATGTGGATGTTTGGCTACTGGATGGGCGACGGGAACGTGGATGTCGGGCCTGCCAAAACGCCGGATGTGGTGCGCGATGGGCAGATCGGCTTTTCTACGCCGCGGGATGACCGCGCCGGCGAAAAACTGGTGGGTGTCATGGCCGCCGTGATAGACGCTCAGCCGACGGAACGTGCCGATGGACTCCATCTTGCCTGGAACAGCAAAGAACTGGTGGAATTCTTCAAACTCAACGGCTTTTATGGAAAAGCCTCCACCAAACGCGTTCCCGCCTGGGTGTGGTCTCTGCCTGAATCACAGCGTCTGGCGTTTATCGCCGGTTACATGGATGCGGACGGATATGTAGACGAACACGGAATCCACATCAAATCCAGCAACTGCACCCTTCTGGAAGACATTGCCTCGTTGCTGGTTACCCTGGGCATTACGGCGCGCATTCACACGGAGTTCGACCAGCCGCGCCGGGTAACGATTATGGGCAAAGAATGTGTTGCCCATGGCGCTCATCGTCTGACGTTCTCGCCTGACGAACGGTTGCTGCCCTATCTCAGCCAGGAGCTGAGAGAAACCCTATCGAAGAAATATCGGCGCCAGAATCAAATGCGGCGGACGATCGGGCGTTCCCAATTGACCCTGGGCGAAGATGTGGAAATCGCAACCGTAGAGGTTTCCCCGCTCTCCGAGGAAACCGTTCCCACCTGGGATATTGAGGTGGACGGAACCGGAAACTTTGTTGCCCAGGGATTCATCGTCCACAACTCGAAACTTACCATGAAGTACCCCTCCTGCTACCTGATGGAGCCGGGGGCGCATGGCGAGATGCTCTCCATGGCCTTCGCCGGCCCCGGCCAGATTCAGGATGCCGGGTCAAAGATGATCCACTTTGCCCCCCACACCACCAGCAAAATCACCTCCAAATCCATCAGCAAAGCCGGAGGGCGGGCTTCCTATCGTGGCCTGCTCAAGGTCTACAAAGGTGCCAAAGGCGCCAAATCCACTGTGGTGTGTGATGCCTTGTTACTCGATCCACAATCGCGTACTGACACCTATCCGTACATCGAAATTGACGAAGACGATGTCACCATCGGCCATGAGGCCTCGGTGAGCAAGGTCGGGGAAGAACAACTCTTCTACCTGATGAGCCGTGGTCTGAGTGAGGAAGAAGCCACCACCATGGTCGTCTCCGGCTTCATCGAACCGCTGGTCAAAGAACTGCCGATGGAATATGCGGTGGAAATGAACCGCCTGATCCAGTTACAGATGGAAGGCTCAATTGGCTGATCTCAACCCGAACTCTACTGCCCTGGAGCGATCCATGCAAGAAAAACCCAAAGTCGTCATCTCCCGGACCCGCCGCGTGCCGGCCGCGCTCAAAGATGTCTCCTTCACCCTGGCGGATCTCCCTCAGGATGGACTGGCTTCCTTCCGGGCCGCGGCCTGGTCCGCCTACCAGAGCATGCCCTTCCCCTCCACCGATGACGAAGCCTGGCGTCGCACCGACATTCGTCTGATGCCAGCCGAGACCTTCCGTCTCCCCCAGGAGGGCGCTTTCGAAGACCTTCCGGCGGTGCCCCAGGACCTGCTTCAACCCCTGGTGGGAGAACAACATGGGGGACAGATTGTCCTGCTCCCCGGTGGAGCGCAGTGCTTCCTCTCGGATTCCCTGGCCGCCCAGGGCGTGATCTTCGCCGATTTTCGGACGGCGCTTCAGACTCACCCCGATCTGGTGACCCGCCTGATCGGTCGCATCGTCCGCCCGGAAGAGGGAAAGTTCGCCGCCCTGGCCTCGGCGCTGGTGCAGAATGGGGTATTGCTCTACGTGCCGAAAAACGTGACCATCGAGGCTCCGCTCCATTCGGTGTTGTGGGGCCCCGGCGTCTCCCTGGCTCACTTCTCGCACCTGATCGTCTATGTGGAGGAGGGCGCCTCGGTCACCTACGTACACGAATCGGCCTCGCCCGATGAAGAGGGGGATACCCTGCACGCCGGGGTGGTCGAACTCTACGTGGGCCAGAACGCCAGCCTGCGCTTCGTCGAACTCCAGTCCTGGGGACGTCATGTGTGGAACTTTACTCACGAGCGAGCCCGGGTGGATCGAGATGCCACCCTGGACTGGATCTTTGGCGCCGTAGGCTCGCGCCTGACCAAAAACTTCTCTGATCTCGACCTGATCGGCCCGGGGGCAACGGGGCGCATGTCGGGCTTCTACTTCACCGACAACTCCCAGCACCTGGATCATGATACGCAGCAGAACCATCTGGCTCCCCATACCACCAGCGACCTGCTCTTCAAAGGTGCGCTCAAGGGCAAAAGTCGCTCGGTGTGGCAGGGAATGATCTACGTGGCGCCGGGAGCGCAGAAGACCGATGGTTACCAGGCCAATCGCAACCTGGTGTTGAGTGACGAAGCCCGTGCCGACTCCATCCCCGGCCTGGAAATTCTGGCCGATGACGTGCGCTGTACGCACGGGGCCACCGTAGGCAAACTGGAACAGGAACCCCTATTCTACCTGCGCAGCCGTGGTATCCCTCAGCCCGAAGCAGAACGCCTGCTGGTGGAAGGATTCTTCGATCCGGTCATGCAGCGCATTCCCTTTGAGGGCGTGCGCCAGCGCTTTCAGGAGGCGATTAAACGAAAGATGAGTTAGGGATATGCCCTCCTCGGGATTCATCCGTCTGGGTGGGTGTTTCCTCCCCTCTCCTCGGGAGGGAACACCCTGCCCTGGCAAAGTCGCTATGGTCTCCGCCGGACGGCAATGACCAGGAGAGCCTCTCTAGCGTAAGCCCTATGGCAGTGCAAAGCCTTAATAAATCATCTGTCTCTGGCTGCAAAGGGTTGTCAGAATGCCGGTTGGGGCTATAATCCAAATGTTTGACAGGAAAAATCATGCCCTCGGCCTTGCCTCTGGCCTGATCTGGCGGAGTGCAAGGCGTCATACCTCCACCCCTCCTGTCCCATTCTGATACTGAGAGAGATGGTCATGAAAATGAACAACAAACCTGCCAAACCCACACCCACCGTTTCTGAACGGCGGTTGATTCGCAACCCGCGTCTGAGTTCATCTATCTCATATATGCGTGAGCCTGTCAGAGAACACTCTTTCGAGGTGGGCGACACAGTGGAAGTCTATTGCGATCACGAGAAAAATGGCGAACGTGTCCGTGGCTGGCTCAAAGGGATCGTGGTGCAGGTAGATAACAAAATGGTGGCGGTGCAATTCCGCTCCAACGTCTTCCTGACCGATGGCTGGATGGTACCGGATCGGATTCTGTGGTATCCCCTTAACTCCGAGCACATTCGCCCGATCACCAGGAAACCGTCCAGGCAGAAAGAAACGGAGATACCCGATTATTAGTGAACCATTCGGATCGAGTGTCCCCATGCTGAATGTTCAGGCCGTCCGCAATGATTTTCCGATCCTCGAGCGGCGGGTAAGCAGTGGCGCACGGATAGTTTATCTGGATTCCACGGCCACTGCTCAAAAACCCCTGGCCGTGATTCAGGCCATGAACGATTTCTATCGCCGCTCTAATGCCAACATTCACCGTGGGGTGCACACCCTGGCGGAGGAAGCCACGGCGCTGTATGAACAGGCTCGCGAGAAAATTGCTCGCTTCATCCATGCTCCCTCGCCTCGCCAGGTGATCTACACCCGGAATGCCACTGAGGCGATTAATCTGGTGGCCTATACCTGGGGGCGGACCTGCCTGCAGCCCGGCGATCGAGTCGTGCTCACCGAGATGGAGCATCACTCCAACCTGGTGCCCTGGCAAATGCTGGCGGCCGAGCGTGGCCTGGAACTGGACTTTATCCCGGTCACCGAGGAAGGTCTGCTCGACCTGGAGACATACCGCTTGCTGTTGGAGCGAGGACCCAAACTGGTGGCTTTCACCCACGTCTCCAACGTCCTGGGGACGATCAATCCCGCCCAGGAGATCATCTCCCTGGCCCATCAAGCCGGCGCGGTGACACTGGTGGATGGGGCTCAGTCTGTCCCCCATCTTGCGGTGGACGTGCAGGCCCTGGATGCAGACTTCCTGGTCTTCTCCGCCCACAAAATGTGTGGGCCGACCGGGATCGGGGTGCTTTACGGCAAGGCGGATCTGCTGGAAAGGATGCCCCCCTTTTTGGGCGGGGGCGATATGATCAAAGAAGTCAAACTGCACTCCTTCCGCCCCAATACCCTGCCTCACAAGTTTGAGGCCGGCACGCCGGCCATTGCTGAGGCGGTTGGCTTCGGCGCAGCGGTGGATTATCTTTCTCGCCTCGGTATGCCGGCCATTGCCGCCCACGAACACGATCTGGTTGCCTATGCGCTGGATCGCCTAGAAGAGATCCCCGGCCTGCGCCTGCTGGGGCCGCCGGCCGAGAAGCGGGGAGGCGTCGCCGCCTTTGTGCTGAATGGGATTCATCCCCACGACGTGGCCCAGATTCTCGACCGCCAGGGAATTGCTGTGCGGGCCGGTCATCACTGTGCCCAGCCGCTGCACGAAAAATTTGGCCTTTCGGCCACCACGCGTGCTTCATTCTACCTGTACAACACCAGGGAGGAGATTGACCTGCTGGTGAACGGGATTTACGAGGTCAAAAAATTCTTCGGCTGATTTCCATGGACGATCTCTACCGGGAACTGATCATCGAACACTATAAACACCCCTCTTATCGAGGCAAACTCGACCCACACGATATTTTCTTTGCCGATAGCAATCCTCTGTGTGGCGATCACATTGAAATCTACCTGCGGCTCGATCCCGAAGGGCGGGTGGCTGATGCCCGTTTTGATGGTCATGGTTGTGCCATTTCTCAGGCCACAGCCGACCTGCTCATGGAATCGATTATCGGAAAATCGCTGGATGAGGTGAAACGTCTGACGCGCCAGGACATTCTGGATATGCTTGGCATCGAACTGGGGCCGGTGCGCCTGAAGTGCGCTCTGCTCTCGCTCAAGGTGCTCAAAGCAGGCGCCTATGGCCTGGGCGAAGCCAGCGATGACCTGGTGGAGTGAAGCCGAGACAGGCAAGACTCTTTTGGACAATCTCTGGTGACTGGGAAACGGAAGAACATGTTCAACTACACAACCCTCCCTGAAGAGCAACTGGAGTATGTGGAAATTGTCCCCGCCTCCGAACTTCCCAACGGAGAGCGGCTATTTGTGAATATCGGCGATCGTTCTATCGTTCTGTTCAACCTTGCGGGAAAGTATTTTGCCATTGCCGATGTCTGTAGCCATGATGAAGGACCGCTGGGCGATGGCGATCTGGAGGGATATCACATTGTGTGCCCGCGACATGGAGCGGAATTCGATATTCGCACCGGCAAAGCCATGCAGATGCCGGCCGTGGTAGACATCCCGGCCTATCCCGTGCGTGTGGTGGATGGGATGATTCAGGTGGGAGTTCCTAAGGAATAGGGAGCATTTCCACCTGGGAGTGCGGACCTGGGATCGCGGACGTCTCCTCCGCCAACCTGTAGGGCAGGTTTTTGGCCTGGGATCGCGGACGTCTCGTCCGCCAACCTGTAGCGCAGGTTTTTGACCTGTTCATTTTCCCGTCGCTATGCGCAGCCGTTTGGTGATTTCCTGTTGAAGTAAATCCATCGCCTGTTCATTGCCCCGCTCGCGCGCAATATCTACGGGCAATTTACCATCGTTTGCCTGGATGTACAGGTCAGCTCCCCTCAGGAGCAGGGTTTGAATGGTCTGGGGATCGTTGTTGGCCGCGGCCAGGTGGAGAGGGGTGAGGCCGCCGCGTTGACGGGCGTTTGGGTTGGCGCCATGGTCGAGCAGTAACTGGACGATTTCAACATGGCGGTTGAGGGTAGCCAGGTGAAGCGCCGTGGCCTGCCATTCGTTGTTGGTCGGTGCGTTGATCCGCGCTCCGGCCTGGATCAGGTAGAGAGCCGCATCGAAATGTCCGAAGAAGCAGGCCAGCCCCAGGGGGTGAAAGCCATCTTCGGCGTAAGCGTTGACCAGGTCCGGGGTCCGGGCCAGGAGGCGGACCAGGTGGGTGATGCGTCCGGTGGCGGCGGCTTCAAAGATGTTGAGCACCACCGTCTTATCGGCCAGAAAGTTGGCCAGGTCTGCATGGAAGTGGTAGGCTGCAACCAGCACCGGGGTCAGCCCTCGCTCCCGGGCGTGGATCAGACCGGGATCGAGCAGCAACATATGTTCTACCAGGGAACGATTGCCTGCGCGGATGGCCTCAAAGAAATCCAGGTTCATGTTGTAGATTATACGAGGCTCTAACGGGTTATTTCTTAACACTATCGTTAGGTTAGTGTACAATGGGCTATACCCTATCAAGGAGTCTGGCATGCGATCCTGGCTTCAGAAACGACAGAACAAATTTATTCAACTGCTTCACGAACAGGCCACACTGACGCTGGAGGGCATGGATGCGCTGTGTCGCTATTTGAACACGCGCGACCCAGCGGCCTCTGAAGAAGTGACTCGAAAAGAGAAGGAAGCGGATGAAGTGCGCCGTATCTTTATTGATGAGTTGAACCGCACTTTTGTCACCCCTTTTGATCGGGAAGACCTGTTTGCCCTGTCGCGCAGCATTGATGATGTGGTGGACTATGCCTATAGCACTGTGAGCGAGATGGAAATTCTGAAAGTGGAGCCGACGGTCTACATGCAACGCATGGCCACGTTGTTACGTGATGCCGCTTATGAGTTGTTGATGGCTGTGGACCGTCTAGAGCGTCATCCCAATGTCTCTGCAGAACACGCTCAGCGGGCGAAGGCGTTGGAGAATCGGGTCGAGGGGGTTTATCGGGAGGCGCTGGCAGATCTTTTCAGGGATGTGGATGATTTGCAACACGTGGTGCGGATGTTGAAACTGCGCGAAGTGTATCGTCATCTGAGCAACGCGGCCGATCGCGGTGATGAGGCCGCCAACATTATTGCCGATATGGTCGTCAAGAGCACCTGAGAGGGCTACTCTTTATGGACGGAATGACCATCGTAGCGATTGCTCTGACGCTCCTCTTTGCTTTTTTAAACGGAGTACACGATGCCAGCAATGTGGTAGCAACGATGATCTCGTCGCGAGCGTTTTCTCCGCGCATGGCGTTGGGAGTGGCAGCCATAGCCAACCTTGCAGGTCCTTTACTCTTTGGTGTAGCGGTGGCCCGAACGATCGGCGATGAGATAGTGGACTCAAGAGCCATCAGCCTTGTGGTGGTGATCGCCGCCCTGGTGGGAGCGATCGTGTGGAATCTGTTGACCTGGTATCTCGGAATCCCTAGCAGTTCGTCTCATTGTCTGGTGGGAGGGTTTCTGGGGGCGGTCTGGTTTAGTACGGGTTGGCAGGCGATCCGGATCAATGGTCTTGAAAAGACGTTGATGGCTTTGTTTGTTTCTCCTGTGCTAGGGTTTCTGGTAGGGTATATAGTTTTGCGCGCCACCATGATATTATCCTGGAAAGCAACGCCACGAATCAACGAGTTTTTTCGACGCAGTCAGCTGGTCACTGCGCTGGCGTTGGGGTTCAGTCATGGGACGAACGATGGTCAAAAGGCCATGGGGATCATTGCTTTGATTCTGGTGATTGCAGGGGTCTTGCCCGCCTTTCGGGTACCGTCGTGGGTGATTGTGGTGTGTGCGCTGGTGATGGGGTTGGGCACCGCCTTGGGGGGATGGCGATTGATCCACACTCTGGGAGGCAAGTTCTACCGCATCCGACCGGTGGATGGTTTTTCTGCGCAACTGGCGTCAGCCATGGTGATCCTGGGGGCTTCTCTGGTGGGTGGCCCGGTGAGCACGACACAGGTGGTCAGTTCTTCGATTATGGGCGTAGGTGCGGCTGAGCGGATCAGCAAGGTTCGTTGGGGGGCGGCGCAAGAAATTTTGGTAGCCTGGTTTTTGACTATTCCAGCCACGGCACTGATGGCGGCTGGCGTATATTGGCTGTTGACGTATGTAGTCGGATAATTCGAGAAGGCCGAAGGTTGCTATCTCTGAACCTCCGGCCTTCTCCATCTCTTTCGGACGTTGGGGCTATTTGCCGAACACTTCCAGAACCTGACTCAGGTGAACCACACCATCGAAGCCGGGCAGGTCGCCTTTGCGCAAGAGGGCTTTCTCGCCATCGGGATCGCCCAGGCAGGTGACGATGATGTCTGCATCGCTTACATCTTCTTTCTCGGTGTAGTAGTTGGTGGTGACTAGGGTCTTCAGGCCGGCGGCTTTGGCGGCCAGGACGCCGTTGCGCGAATCTTCCACCACGAAGGCTTCTTCTGGGCTCAGCCCCAGGCGGCTCAGGGCCAGGTTGTAGATTTCGGGGTCGGGTTTCTTTTTGCTGACCACATCTCCTGCCAGGACGATGTCAAAATGAATGTCTGAGAGGATTTTCTCGGTGATGGCTCGGGCCGCCTGTTCGTTGGAGGTGGTACACACCCCGATCTTCAATCCCGCCTCCATCGCTTCTTTCATGAACCGGTGAACGCCCGGCCGCAAGGGGAGTTTTCCGCTCTCGATCAGTTCCACGAAGATGGCGGTTTTCCGCTTGTGCATCTGGGGGATGAGCGCATCTATCTCCTCTTCCGTCAGGGGACGGGAGAAGCCCCTGGTCTTCCAGTGATATTTCATGCGCTCTTTGCCACCGGCGATCTGGAGCAGTTCATGATAGTAATCCACATCCCATTCGTCAGTGAAGCCAAATTCCCTGAACATCAGGTTGAAGGAGACGCGATGACCATCGCGCTCTGTGTCAATGATCACGCCATCCTGATCAAAGAGAACAGCTTTGATAGTCGCCATGACTCTTACCTCCTGATCGTGGGAGCAAGGCCAGGACACGCAAGAGGGAGGGCCCTGCTCCCCGTTGAGATGGTTAGTTCTTCATGCCGAAGAATTCGCGAATCGTCTCCACAAACAGGCGGTTTTCTTCACGAGTGCCAATCGTCACCCGAAACCAGCCATCGCTGCCGTATTTCTTGCTCTCGCCGCGCAGGATGATGCCCCGGCTCAGGGCAAAGTCCAGCACTTCTTTGCTGGTGTGACCGGTAGGGCCGCAGTCAAACAGGATGTAGTTGGCTTTGGAGGGGAAGATCACCAGGCCAGGGATGTCGCTCAATGCTTCGATGATGTAGTCCACCTGTTCGTTGTTGAAGCGAACCCGTTCAGCCAGGGCTTCTTGATCCTCCAATGCGGCCAGGGCTACCCACATTGGAATGGTACCGACGTTCCAGGGGAGCAGGGCGGCTGAGATTTGGGCGATCACGTCTTTGTGTCCCAGGGCGTAGCCGAAGCGCAGGCCGGCCAGACCGTAGGCTTTCGACAGAGTGCGCGTGATGATCACGTTTTTGTATTTCTTGATCAGGTGCACCTGCGACATGTGCAGTCCGGCATATTCCACATAGGCCTCGTCAATCACAAACGGAATGCCCGTCTCGGCAATGCGGATAAAGTGCTCGGGGGCCATGAAATTCCCGGTGGGGTTGTTGGGGTTGGCGATGACGATGATCTTGGTGCGTTCGGTAATGGCGTTCAGGATGCCATCCGGGTCGAAGTGCAGGTAGTTATCTTTGTAGATCATCGGTACGTCCACCATTCGGGCGCCGAGCAGCCTGCCGCGTAACTGGTAGATGGCGAAGCAGGGGGTGTGCTGGATGATCTCGTCTTGCTGGGGGATGATGAACATGCGGAAGATGTTGTCATATACTTCGCTCGACCCATTGCCGATCATCACGTTTTCTGGACCATCCAGGCCGTTGATCTCGGCGATCTTGCTACGTACCACCAGACCCTGATCCGGATAGCGGTTGGCCATCTTGCCGTATTTCAGAATAGCCTCCACCACTTTTTCTGAAGGAGGCAGGGGATTTTCGTTGGACATCATCCGATGGAGTTCTGGCCGGCGCCAGGCCAGTTCGATGTGGTTGGAGACGTACATCGGGATGCCCCGTACCCAGGGGACGAAGTATTCTTCAATGGGTTTGGTCATGGTCTGCTCCTCAGAAGTTTGATCAGGCTTTGCCGGCTGAACCAAGCATATCCATCCAGTGCATCACCACCTTGCGAATGGCATCGCGAACGGCGGCATCAATCTTGCCCGGGTCGTATTCGTCGCGATGGGCGGTGATGTATTCGTATTTGGTGTCAATCAGGGTGTGCTTGAGTTCGGTGGAGACGTTGAATTTGGCGCCGCCGGCTTCAATCAAGCGCTTGATGTAGTCTTCGGGCAGGCCCGTGCCACCGTGGACGACCAGAGGGGTGCGGATGCCGTTGCCGTTTAACATGCGATTGATGGTGGCCAGACGTTCAAAATCTACCCGTGGATTTTTGGTCTTGTACACGCCATGGGCAGTGCCAATCGCCGGGGCAAAGATGTCTACGCCTGTGCGTTCCACGAATTCCACCGCCTGTTGTGGGTTGGCCAGGCGCGACTCCTCTTCGCCGACTTTGATCTCGTCTTCCACGCCGCCGATGGTGCCCAGTTCACCTTCGACCGAGATATTGCCCACGGAGTGGCAGTATTCCACCACTTCTCGGGTCACGCGAATGTTCTCTTCAAAAGGCAATTTGGAGGCGTCAATCATGATGTTGGTGTAGCCGGCATCGGCGCATTGTTTGCAATATTCCACCTCGGTGCAGTGGTCCAGATGCAGGCAGACCGGCACCGGAGCGGATTCGGCCAGCGCCCGGTAGATGGCGACCAGGACGTGCCGTCCCAGGAATTTGGACGGCTTGACCGAGGTCTGGACGATCACCGGGGAGCGCTTTTCGATGGCTGCGTCTACCACGGCTTCAAACTGAACCAGATCGGTGATGTTGAATGCCCCAATCGCATAGCCGTTTCGTGCGGCTTCGATCATGATTTCTTTGGCATTGACAATAGACATAGGCTACTCCTTATGGGTCTTGAGTTGAGACAGGTGATTTTGTGAATGTGTACCGCCGACTGGGGTCGGCATGCCAGGCAGAGCCGGTGGCCCTTCGAGCCTGTTTCGGGAACTGTTTCTGGAACAGGCCACAGGTCTTTTTAGATCTGGCACATCAGGCAAAGCCTGAGAATACCCTATACCGGGGCTGCGTATTCCACCGTTCGGCCGGCAATTCTCAACCGTTCAGCAATAAATTCTTCCAGTCCGGTAAATCCTCTGGAGAAGGCGGCTACCGTACTGACTGTGGCAGGATGGTCGTTGAATTGTTCCAGCGCCAATCCATTGGGATCATATGCCTGAATGCAATAGGGGATCTGCATCAATTTCTGCATCACCGCTTCAGGCACATCCTCCCGCTCAATTTGGGGCTCGAAGTGCAGGTCGTCGCCGAAGGCAAACAGAGGTTCAAGCACGTAGGGGGGACAGGTGTAGACGATCTCGCCACCGGCCAGTTTTTCGATGTCCCAGAAGCGCATTCTGCCGGCCACCAGGGGGCCATGGCGCATGGAACAGGCCAGCATTTTACTGGCATGGCCACCTTCGTTCAACAGGCGATATGCCCGTCGGAAGACCGCGATCCCGAACCAGTGTTTATCCTGCCATGAGAGGTGGATGCCTTTCCGCGCGGCCTGCACGTCCAGGATAGGGTGTTCGGTCAGACGGCCGATCATCATGGTGATCACGGCCCGCCAGCGGCTCAAGTCCACCTGGTTTTGCTCTGCCAGGCGAATGCCTTCCAGCGTGGCTTCAGCCGAGGCCATGATCTGGGGCAAGGTGAAGCAAATTGTGGTGTTGGTGCTGATGCCTCTGGAGTTCAGGATTTTGATGGCTTCAATTCCCTGCATACTGGCAGGTACTTTAATCATCACGTTTGGGCTCAGGGCGTGGAGTTCTTCGGCATCGCAGACCATCTGCTCCGTCTCGGTGAACAGACGCGGATCGAGTTGGGCCGAGATCCAGCCAAAGCGACCTCGGGAGGCCTCAAACATCGGCAGGTACATCTCGGCTCCCCGCCGGACGACTTCCTTATAGGTAGCCCAGGTCAGGTCACGGAGGCCCATTTCTGGATGGGCCTGGATCAGATGGTCCACCCAGGCGCTCCAGAAGGGAAGGTCAGCCTGGATGGCTTGCCAGGAGAGCAGGGGATTGGTAGTGCAGCCGCGAAAGATACTTTGGGAAGGTGCATCGGCGCGATACAGACGGGCCAGTTGGTCAGCCAACTCGGACTTGCGGGCCGGCTCAGCCCGATCGATCATTTTTCGCACCCAGGCATCATATACCAGCGGAGACGAATCCCACCAGATTTCCAGGTCAGGGTGGGTCTGAGCCAGTCGTTCCACAGGACTTGCTTTCATGGCACACTTCCTTTCTTATACGAACCCTGCCGGTGCCATATCAACAGGGGAGAGCGTGTAATGCCAACTTTCGTTGAACGTAATGGTAAACGACTTCAGTCGGTGAACGTAACGCCAACTTCAGTTGGTGAGGAAACCACTGAGACGCGGAGCGCACGGAGGGCCTTTGGGGGTAACGTAACGCCGACTTTAGCCGGTGAACGTATCGCCGACTTTAGCCGGTGAACGTATCGCCGACTTTAGTCGGTGAACGTAACGCCGACTTTAGTCGGTGAACGTAACGCCGACTTTAGTCGGTGAACGTAACGCCGACTTTAGCCGGTGAACGTAACGCCGACTTTAGCCGGTGAACGTAACGCCGACTTTAGCCGATGAACGTAACGCCGACTTTAGTCGGTGAACGTAACGCCGACTTTAGCCGGTGAACGTATCGCCGACTTTAGCCGGTGAACGTAACGCCGACTTTAGCCGGTGAACGTATCGCCGACTTTAGCCGGTGAGTGGGTGATCTCAATTGTCAAGGTGCTTGAGCATCAGGCGCGAATTCTCTCTCCTTTCGGATCCCAGAGCGGAGACGAGACCACTTCGGCCTGAACCGGTTCGCCAAAGAATTCGATGAACAGTTGGGTCCCCGGACGAGTGTATTCGATGGGCAGGTAGGCGTAGGCAATGCTCATCTTCACCGAATAGCCATAACCACCGGAGGCCACCCAGCCGATCACTCGGTCGCCGGTCCAGATGGGTTCTTTTCCCAGGGCAATGGTACGGTCATCGGCAATCCGCAAACAGACCAGTTTACGCGTCAGGCCTTTTTCTTTGATCTGCAACAGCGCCTGTTTGCCGAGGAAATCGGGTTTGTCGAGTTTCACGGCGAAACCCAAGCCGGCCTCGAAGGGATTGTAATCGGGGCCGATCTCGCTGCTCCAGTAGCGATACCCTTTTTCCAGGCGCAGGGTATCCAGGGCTTTGTATCCTGCTGCGACCATCCCTTCAGAGACGCCGGCTTCCCATAGGGTATCCCACAGGCGCAAGCCATACTCCATCGGGCAGTAGAATTCCCATCCTAGTTCGCCTACATACGTCACCCGGCAGGCCAGCACAGGCACATCGCCGACGGTGATGAAGCGAGCAGTCATGTAGGGGAAGGCTTCATTGGAAACATCGTCGCGGGTCACTTTCTGCAGGATGGTGCGCGCCTTCGGGCCCCACAGGCCAATGCAGGCATAGGCCGAAGTGACGTCTTCAATCGTGATGGACCCCTCTTCTGGCATGTGGAGCGAGAGCCAGGAGAGATCGTGCTGGCCAAAGGCCGTGCCGGTGACGATACGGAAGTGCTGTTCGCCCAGGCGGGTGACGGTGAAGTCGCATTCAATGCCCCCGCGCTTATTCAGGCATTGAGTGTACACGATGGTGCCGATGGGCACGTCAATCTGATTGGCGCATACGTAGTTCAAGAAATCCACAGCCCCCGGGCCGCGAACATCGAATTTGTTGAACGAAGTCTCGTCGAACAGGCCGGCATATTCGCGGGTCATCAGATGTTCATAGCCAATCGCTCGCGACCAGTTGTGGCGTGCCCAGCCGCGCGGTTCGTGCCCGTGGGTGGCTTTTTCTTCGTAGATGGCGAACCAGTTGGGGCGTTCCCAGCCGAATTTTTCACCAAAGGAACAGCCCAGGTCTCGCAGGCGGAAGTAGGTGGGCGAGAGCCGCTGTCCTCGTCGCGACAGACGTTCTTCGCCGGGATAGTGAATGTCGTAGTAGCGGGTGTAGGTTTCGATGGTGCGCGCTACGGTGTAGTCCAGACTATCGTAATTGGGGCCGAAGCGCCGCACATCCAGCCGCCATACATCCCATTCGGGTTGGCCTTCGATGATCCACTCGGCCATCACTTTCCCAATCCCACCGGCGCCGGCCAGGCCGTGAGCACAGAAGGCACAGGCGACCCAGAACCCTTTGACGGGAGTCGGACCAAGCAGGAATTCGCCGTCGGGGGTGAATCCTTCAGGGCCGTTGATCATCTTGACAATCTCAGCCCTTTCGATGGCCGGAACGCGGCGAATGGAGTTTTCCATGAGCGGGGTGAAGCGTTCCCAATCCGGCGGCAGAAGTTGATATTTGAAGTCACGGGGGATGCCATTCAGGCCAAAGGGCACTGGTTGACGTTCATATCCCCCCGTGACCAGACCACCCACCTCCTCGCGCCAGTACACCAGCAGATCGGGATCGCGCAGGGTCGGGAGTTTGGAGGTGATCCCGGCAATCGGTTTGGTCAGGATATACAGATGGGCCATCGGGACTACGGGTAATTTCAGGCCGACCATCAGGCCGACTTCCCGTCCCCACATCCCTGCGGCGTTGACCACCACTTCGGTCTGGATGGCACCTTGATTGGTAACGACTTCACGAACGCGTCCATCCCTGACTCGAATCGCTTCCACGTTCACCCCGGTGACGATTCGGGCCCCGTATTTTTTGGCTCCGGTCGCCAGAGCGTTGGTCAGGCCTACAGGATCAATGATTCCATCGTTCGGGGTGTAGGCCGCGGCCAGGACTCCTTTGATATCCATCAGGGGAAACATCTCCTGGGCCTGTTTGGGCGAGATCAGTTCCATGGGGACGCCGAACGAGCGTGCCATGCCAACCAGTCGCTTGAGTTCTTCTACCCGTTCTGCGGAAGAAGCCAGGCGAATCCCGCCGACCTCGCGCCAGCCGGTATCTACGCCGGTTTCGTCTTTCAAGCGGCGATAGAGATCCGTGCTATAGTGCATCATGCGGGTCAGATTGACGTCAGAGCGCATCTGGCCCACCAGGCCGGCCGAGTGCCAGGTAGAGCCAGCAGTCAATTCATGGCGCTCTACCAGGACGATGTCTTTCCAGCCCATTTTGGCCAGGTGATAGGCAATGCTGCATCCGCCTACGCCACCGCCGATGATGACGGCCTGGGCATGAGTGGGAAGGTCGGGCATACGGTCTCCTTTCAAGTCTGCCAGACGGAGCCGGGTCGCGCCATGGCGGCAACAATGTCGAAGGTGGAGAGGATGCCGAGGGGAAAGTTTTCCGGGTTGGCATCATCCACCACCACCAGGCGGTGATGATGGTGTCTGATCATCTTATCGGCCGCCTCACGCAAACTGGCGTTGATGTCAATGGTGATCGGGATGTGCATGACGTCGCGGACGGTCAGGGTTTCATCCAGGCCGTTTTTGAGGAAAGGCAACAGACTCCGTCCGCTGACCACGCCAACGGCGGTGCCTTTTTCGTTGACCACCAGCACCGAGCGATAGCCGGCCTCGGTCATGGCCCGGGCAGCCGAGTAAATCGGGGTGTTCTCGCGACAGACCAGCATGGCATCAGACATGACATCACCCACTCTATCCCGTTTGGGAGGAACGCGCTGCGCCAGGCTGGCCACAAAATCCGAGACCGAGATCACCCCTACTGCCTGACCGTTTTCCGTGACCAGAAGGCGGCTGACCTCTTTTTCCAGCAGAATGCTCACGGCGCTGGTGACAGGCAAACTGGCTTCCACTGACTCGATCGGGGAAGACATCAAATCGGCAGCAGTCAGGCGGCGCATCACGTTCAGACTTTCCGGATCGGCTGAAAGCCATTCGCCGGCCAGCAGGTCAAAGTCGGTGATGATGCCCAGGGGGGGGCCATCCCGGTCGGCCACGATCAGGGCGTGAACGTGGTGCCGGTGGAGGAGCGCCGCCACTTCCCCCAGTCGAGTGTGAGGCGGACAGGTGATCAGGCCAGGGTGCATCAGGTCGCGGACGAGTTGGGTCATCGCAGGCCTCCTTATCCGACTTCATCCACGTCTTTGTACCACTTCACCCGATCGCCAACGCGGGCGCGCAATCTCCAGGCCAGCGATTTGGGTTCCCGTTCCATGCGGGCCAGACAATCCTGGACCTGTTGTTCCACGCGGGCTTTCTGTTCAGCGGTTAATTGCGGGTAGGTGTGGGCCAGCCGACGAACTTTATCCAGGTTCATGGTCGTGGTGCGCCACAGGCCCCAATCGGCGGCACAGAGCGCAGCCACACGTTCGATGTTGATCGTCTCGTGATCGGTGTTGCCCAGGGGATGTTCCAGCAAGAGCATGATCGTATCAATGATGTCTTTCTCGTTGATCTGCACGATTTGCATTTTTTCCAGCAACAGTTCCGCCAGGGGAATGGTAGGCGAATCGGCTTCCAGGCGATCCTTCCAGGAGATGGTATGGCAAAAGTCGAGTTTTTCGTAGAACACATCCACATGCAGGCCGATTTGGGGGTGTTCAAAGATCGCCCGCTGGCCTTCGGAAACCAGGAACACCTCCCGATTCTCACGATACCCCAGGGCAATCATCATCTCCTGGATCGCTTTCGCCTGGCGACTGTAGGCGGCAAAGTCAATGTCGGTGTAGGTGCGTCCCAGCGCCGCCTGTAAATACCCATAGGTGGGGCAGTGCATTTGAAAAGCCAGCGATCCGATCACCCGGAGCAGAATACCGCCCTCTTCGCTGGCCTTCAGAATACGTTGCAGTTCCCGTTCAAAGGTTTGTCGTTCGGCCTGGCTTTGCTGGCCCATTCCAATCGAGGGTTGTACCATTTGCCGTTCTCCTGGTGGTGGCAGTCAGGTCTGGCAAGGGTGCCCTGAGCTGCCAGATGGCGGCTCATTTGTGATCATGCCGGCAAAATCATTATAATAAAAAAGGCAAAAACTTGCAAATTTCTTCGTCTTCGTCTATAATTTCAAGCAGAAATTTTCAGTTTTCGTCAGCGTGTAGCGGATAGTCACATGAGCCGATCGCTTATTCCAGCCCAACGGCGAGAACGCATTCAGGAATATCTGCTTGTGCACCGCATCGCCCGCATTGACGATCTGTGTGCCTTGCTGGATGCCTCCGAAGCGACGGTTCGCCGCGATCTGGAATGGCTGGAGGCCGAAGGGGTGGTGGAGCGGACCCGGGGAGGCGCCATCATCAATCAGCGTTTGATCGTGGAGCCGGAATATCTCCAGCGCCTGCAGCGCTATCCTGAAGAGAAGCGCGCCATCGGCGCCCTGGCCGCTTCGCTGATCGGGGATCGGGAGATTGTGTTTATCAACAGCGGAACGACCACTGCTCAGGTGTTATCCCATATCCGTCCCAATGCGGGCATTTCCGTATTTACCAACAACTTGAAGGCGATCCTCGAAGTCGGCTCCAATGGTCTGGAACTATATGTGTTAGGGGGGGAATATCAACCGGTTTCCAGGTCCTCTGCCGGGCGCTTTGCCATTGAACAGATCCGTCACATCTATGCCGATAAAGCGATTATTGGTGTGGATGGCATCAGCCTGAAACACGGCTGCACGGTGCCCACCAATGCCGAAGCCGAGGTGGTGCGCAGGATGATCGAGCACACCAAAGGTCAGATTATCGTGGTGGCCGATCACAGCAAATGGGGAGTGGTTTCCAATTTTCAGGTGGCGACGGTGGATGAGATAGACTTGCTGATTACGGATGAGCGCTTCGAGCCAGCCGCAGTCGAGGAACTGGCGGCCCATGCTGTCGAGGTTCAAATGGCTACGCTTTCACCCCAAAGGAGCCCATGAATACTCAGGCCCGGATTGTGATCGTTGGCGGAGGAATCGTCGGGGCGCAGATCGCTTATCATCTGGCTCGCCTGGGTGAAACCGATGTGATTTTGCTCGAAAAGGGGGAGATCGCCAGTGGCGAGTCTTCCCATGCCGCCGGCCTGGTGACTCAGTTTGCCACCTCCCAGGCCATGCTCCAGTTCCGCATGTATAGCGTGGACCTGTATACCGGGTTAGGATTGTTCCGGCCGGTGGGTAGTCTGCGCCTGGCCTCCACCCGCGAGTCGTTGCTGGACCTGCAGCGCAGCGTAAGCCGGGCCAAAGCCCTGGGGTTGGAGTGTGAAGTCATTGGCCCCGACGAAGCAGTGCGAATCATGCCCCAGATCAGCAAGCGCAATCTCTATGGGGCCATCTATCTGCCTCGGGATGGCTATCTGGACCCTTATCTCACCACCACCAGCATCGTCCATCTGGCCAGATCATTGGGAGTAACGGTATACACCCATACGCGCGTGACCGGCATCCGCCTCTCGCCAAAGGGAGAGATACGCGAGGTAGTGACTGAAAAGGGGAACATTCGCTGCGAGATCGTGGTCAACGCGGCCGGCATGTGGGCGCCGCGCGTGGCGGCCATGGCCGGCCTGCACATTCCCACCACACCCGTGGACCATCAACACGTCGCCCTGCAAGCCGTGCCCGGCCATGAGTTTGACGCCAACACGCCGTGCCTGCGCGATCCGGAGAACCTGGTTTACATGCGCCCGGAGCACGGTGGCCTGATCATTGGCGGCTATGAACTGAATCCCCATGCCCGCTGGATTGACGGGGTGCCCTGGGAACATGGAAACGCCTCGCTCCCTCCAGATATGGATCGCTTTGCACCCTTGCTGGAGGGCGCCATTCGCCGCATCCCCTTCCTGGAACAGGCCGGGATCATCCGCCTGATCTGCCATCCCGGAGCCTATACGCCCGACTGTCAGCCCATCCTGGGACCCATGGCCGGGGTGCGCGGTTTCTGGATGGCGGCCGGGTTCTCCCTCCATGGTTACGGCGGGGCAGGCGGTGTAGGCAAATTGATGGCCGAGTGGATCCTCGGTGGGCAACCTACGCTGGATGTCTATCCGTATAAGGCTACCCGCTTCGGCCAGTATTATGCCGATCCATCCTATGCGGCTGAACGCACCCGTGAATGTGTCAGGTACTACTATCGCCTGCGCTTTCCTCACGATGAATATGCGTGGGTCCGGCCGCGACGGCTCAGTCCGCTACATCATCGGCTGCAAGAGATGGGTGCTGTGTTTGGCGAGAAATTTGGCTGGGAGCGGGTGAATTACTTCGAGCCAGGCAAACCCTGGCGACGCATGGGCGAGGATCAGCGCAACTGGGGAGGATGGGTCCGGCCGCCGTTCTTTGAGCGAGTCGGGCAGGAACATCAGGCCACGCGTCAGCGAGTGACGCTCTTCGACCTCACTCCCTTTGGCAAAATCGAAGTGAGTGGACCGGGGGCGCTCTCGCTCCTGAACTGGGTCGCCGATAGCGAAATAAATACCCCCATCGGCAAGGCGACCTACACCCAATTCCTGAACTCTAACGGCGGAATCGAGGCCGATCTGACCGTGACCCGCCTCGGCCCAGACCGATTCTGGGTGATCACCGGTTCGGCTTTCGTCGGCAACGATAAGGCCTGGCTGGAAATGCATCTGGATCGGGCGGATGGCCCTGTCTCGGTGCGCGATGTCAGCGAAGAATGGGCCTGTCTGGCATTGTGGGGCCCCAGGGCTCGCCAGGTGTTGAGCAAAGTCACCCCTGCTGATCTCTCCAATCAGGCTCATCCCTACCTGATGACCCGTCCGATCCCTATCAACGGTGTGCAGGTCTACGCTCAACGGGTGAGTTACGCTGGCGAATTGGGCTGGGAACTGTATGTTCCACCGCACCGCGCCACCATGGTGTGGGATCTGCTCATGGAAGCCGGCCAGGAATTCGGGATCGAAGTCGGTGGGTACAAAGCCCTGGACTCGCTGCGCCTGGAAAAAGGATACCGCTACTACAGCGTGGATATGACCCAACTGGAGACGCCCTACGAGGCCGGACTGGGGTTCTGCGCCCAGCTGGACAAGGCTGATTTCCTCGGCAAGGCCGCGTTGCTTCGCCAGAAAGAGGAAGGGGTACGGCGTAGATTATGCACGCTGATCGTAGAGCGCGATGACTTTACCCAAATTTATGGCGGTGAAGCCCTCTATCATGAGGGGCAGGTGATCTCCCGGGTGCGCAGCGGTGGCTGGGGATATACTGTGGAGAAGAATATTCTCTATGCCTATCTGCCCATCGAACTGGCCCACCCAGGTCAGCGCTTTGAGGCCGAGTTGATCGAGGGGCGGCAGCCCGTCGTCGTCACCCCTACCGTCTTATATGACCCGCGCGGGGAACGGTTGCGTGCCTGAGTGGCTATCGGAGAGAGAAGTCTCTCTTTTTAGAGTAACTTTCGCCAGAGGAGTGTTGCGATGTTAAACCTTAGCGTATCTGAAATCAATGCTTTGAAATCGTTGTTACAGTCTCGCCAACCCAACTTTGGGCTGCCCCGGCCGTTCTATCACGATCCGCTGTTGTATCGTGCCGAGATGGAATACATCTGGCGGCAGGGCTGGTTGTTTGCCGGACACTCCTGCCAGATCCCCGAGCCGGGAGATTACTTCCTGTATGAGATTGACGGGGATTCGCTGATCATCGTGCGCGATGACAATGGTCAGGTGAACGCATTTCACAATGTATGTCGCCATCGTGGTTCGATCCTGTGCGAAGAGGCCCAGGGCCGGGTGAAACGCTTTGTGTGTCCCTATCATCAGTGGACCTATGGCCGGGACGGCCAACTGCTCCTGATGCGCGGCATGCAGGATGACATAGACAGGTCCCAATATGGTCTGTTGCGCGTCCACGCCCGTGAGGTAGAAGGGTTAATCTGGATCAGCCTGGCGAGCGATCCTCCTGACTTTGAGGCGGCCTACCGCGACATGGCTCCGTTGTTACGTCCCCAGGGCCTGAGGCGCGCCAGAGTGGCACAGATCCTGGACTACGATGTCCATGCTAACTGGAAACTGGTCTGGGAAAACAATCGTGAGTGTTACCATTGTAACGTCAATCATCCCCAGTACATCAAGGCGAACTTTGATCACTACAATGCCGATGATACCATCCCGCGTATTGCCGAGGAATTGCACCGCGTCACGGAGCGGCTGGAAGTCAAACTGGCCGCCCAGGGCGTAGCGCTCCGTACGGAAACCGGCATGACTCCCTTCCCCGACCCAGACAATCGCATCTGGTGGCACATCAACCGCACCCCCCTGGTGGAAGGATATGTGAGCGAGACCATGGACGGGAAGCAGGTGGCGCCGTTGATGGGCGATTACACCGATCCAGAAGTCGGCACATTGCGGCTGCGCACTCTGCCCAATTTCTGGATGCACGCCAGTTGTGATCATGCTGTCTCAGTGCGCCTGACCCCCAACGGCCTGTATCGAACTTCTATCCGTATGTACTGGCTGGTGGATGAGAAGGCGGAGGAGGGCCGGGATTACGATCTGGAGAAATTGTTGCCCTTCTGGCAGTTGACCGCCGAACAGGATTGGGCCATCTGCGAGAATCAGCAAAAGGGCGTAAATTCCAGCGCTTATGTACCCGGCCCGCTTTCGGTGTACAAGGAATACAACCTGGATCGCTTCCTGCGCTGGTACCTGCAGGAAATGAACGCTGCGATTGGATGATCTGGTGCTGCGTATGAGGAGCGTGTCCTTCCCATACGCAGCACGCTTTCACAATAGGGAGTTGTCTTGGACGAGATGGTGCAGGTTGTGTTCAGGCAACGAGGTGATGTGCTGTGATGACGCTTGACTATGTTGGCTTTGGCATGCTCACTCCGGTAGCGATCATGACCGTGGATCGCTTGCCGCCGCGCAACACCGGCGCCCTGGTCAAGGAAATCAGGGAATTCATCTTTGATGACGCAGCCATTGTGGCCGGCTGCCTGAGCCAGTGGGGTGTCAAGGCCGGCATGATCGGCACGGCTGTGGGAGATGATCCCCGTGGACATGCCCTGGCGGACCTGATGAAACGCCTCGGTGTGGAGGGAGAGGTGCGCTTTACCGATGCCTACGCCACACCACTGGAGGTGGATATTTCGGATCGACATGGGGCGCGCACCTATTTCTGGCAACGCACCCCGGAAATGCTGGCCACCCTGGATACGGCTGATCTTTCCTTGATCCACGGTGCCCGTCTGCTGTATGTGGACTGGTATGACGGAGAGCAACACATCACCCGTGCCATGGCCGAGGCCAGGCGTTTGGGAATTCCGGTATTCCTCAACCTGGAATTTGGCCACAAAGATACAGCGTTATTGCAACGCTATGCCCAATATACCACCATCTGCCAGGCGGTAACCGATCCGGCGCAACTGGGCAAAAACCGCTCTCTGCTCAGCACGGCTCGCAGGATTCTGAATTCGGGCATTGAAATTGTACTGATCACCATGGCGGCTGAAGGTTGTCTGGTGGCCCAGGGAGAGCATGTGGTGCGCATCTTTGCCCCCCGGGTCAAAGTTGTGGATGCCTGTGGCGCCGGGGCCACCTTCTCGGCAGGTTTTATCTATGGCTATCTGCACGGTTGGGACCTGGAACGCTCGGCTCGCTTTGCCACCGCTGCCGCCTCGCTCAAGGTGACCCGGGCCGGCCTGGAGATGTTTCCTATATCCGAAATCGAAACTCTGGCAAAACGGCTGCGCGTGGAACATCTGTCTTTTCGTGATAATCGCTTCCATCGTCTAAAGAAGATCATTAAGACGCCACAGAACTTGATCGCTCAACATGGTCAAAACCTGGTACGTCAGGCGGCGGAAACCCTCAAGCCGCTTGCCCCAAACCGACACAAATCGGATCCACAACCCAAATAAGGATGCGCCGATGGAATTTGCCACCCTTTTGACCCCTGCGCAGGTGCAACGCATTCACGAGGCCTCGTTAGAAGTGCTGGAAAACGTAGGGTTGCTGGTGCGCAATCAGCGGGCGCGGCAGATCTTCGCCCGTCATGGGTGCCAGGTGGATTCGGATACGCAGATTGTCAAATTCCCACCCCAGGTTGTGGAAACCTACCGAAGCATGATCCCGCCGAAGTTTACCTTCCGGGGACGGGATCCCCGATTTGACCGCACTCTCCCGGACGACCGACCGATCCTGGTGACCGGAAGTTCAGCTCCCGACCTGATTGACCCGATCACCGGCCGAGAACGACGGGCGCGCTCCGACGACATCGCACGCATTGCCCACCTGATCAACGAGTTGCCGGCCTACGATGTCTTCTCCATCTCCACCTTGGCGGATGATGCTCCCGAAGGGCAATTTACCCTGGCGCGGCTCTATCCGGCGCTTAAGTATTGTGTGAAGCCGATTCGCGTCACCACCAAAGACATGGAGGATGCGCAGGCCATTCTGCGCCTGCTCTATGCCATAGCGGGCAGCGAAGCCGCCTATCTGGAGCGGCCGTTTGTCACCCATCACTACTGTCCGGTGGTCTCGCCGTTGACCATGGATCACCTTTCCACGGAAGCCATCATCTTCTTCAGTGAGAAAGGGCTGCCGGTGTATCCCAGCATTGTGCCGAATGCCGGGCTGACCGCCCCCATGTCCATGGCCGGGACTCTGGTGCAGGGTAATGCCGAGTTTCTGGCAGCGGCGGTGTTGATGCAGATGTGCCGCGAAGGCACCCCGACCCTATATGCTTCCCTGCCCACCGTGGCCGATATGCGCACGGGCGCTTATGCCTCTGGCGGTATTGAGTGCGCCATGTTACATATGGCCTTTGCTCAACTGGCCCGTTTCTACAACGTTCCCAGCGGCGGATACATCGGCCTGACCAACTCCAAAGTCAATGATGCTCAGGCCGGCTATGAGACCGGTATGGCTGTGGTGGCTGGCCTGCTGGGAGGGATGGATATGTTTAACACCGGTGGCTTGCTGGATGCCTTGAAAGCCTTTGATTTCGCCAAAGCGGTAATTGACGACGAAATCTTCCAGATGCTCAAGCGCCTGCAGCGGGGCATTCACTTTGGCGAAGAAGAACTGGCGGTAGAGGTGATCGCCAGCGTGGGGCCTGGCGGATCGTTCCTGATGCATTCGCACACTACCCGCCGCATGAAGACGGAAGCCTTCCTGACCAAACTGTCTGATCGGGAAGCGCGTCCCAACTGGGAGAAGAAAGGCGCTCTGGATACCCATGCTCGGGCCATGCAACGCGTCCGGGAGATCCTTTCCCGACCAAGTGCAGTGGCATTCTCAGAGGAGATAGAGAGTCGGATTCGCGCCGCCTTGCCTGATCTGATCTCTGTCCATTTAGAGCCATTGCCGTTATCATAGGCTTTAACCGGCTTACCGGCCGGGAGAACCCTTGTCGAGGAAATGTCATGAAACTGTTTTTTGCAACAGACGTACACGGTTCGGAAATTTGCTGGAAGAAATTCATCAGCGCCGCCAAGTTTTATGAGGTGGATGTGCTCCTGCTGGGCGGGGATATGACCGGCAAAGCCGTGGTCCCGATCGTTGCTCAGGGAGGAGGCAAATACAAAGTCTCCCTGCTCGATCAGGAAACCATCCTGGAAGGGCAGGAAGCCGTGGATCAGATGGTGAAGACCATTCAAAATCGAGGCTACTATCCCTATATCACCACCCCCGACGAAGTCCAGGAGATTATCTCCACTCCCGGCCGTCAGGAAGCGCTCTTCCTGGAGCAGGTGCTGGCTACCATGCAACGCTGGATGGATTATGCCGATTCCCGGCTGCAGGGAACAGGCATTCGGTGCTATGTGTGTCCTGGCAACGATGATGTGTTCGAGATTGACCCGATCATCGCCTCTTCCAAAACCGTGCGGAGTGCGGAAGGGCAGGTGATCGAACTGGACGAACATCACGAAATGATCAGTTCGGGCTGGACCAATCCGACTCCGTGGCAGACTCATCGTGAAGAACCAGAGGAAGCGCTGTTACAGCGTATTGAAGCGATGATTGCCCAAGTGCGCAACCCGGGCAATGCAGTCTTCAATCTTCATGCGCCACCTTATGGCAGTGGCTTGGATGAAGCCCCGGAACTCACCTCCGATCTGCGCCTGGCCTATGCAGGTCGCTCGCTGGTGCCCGTGGGTAGCAAATCCGTATTGCAGGTCATCGAGAAATATCAACCCTTGTTAGGGTTGCATGGTCATATTCACGAAGGCAAAGGCACGCGAAAATACAGAAAAACCCTGTGCATTAACCCTGGCAGCATGTATGAGCAGGGCGTATTACATGGCGCGATTGTAGAACTCAAACCGAACAAAGTTGGCAACTACATTCTGACTACGGGTTGAACGCAGGACGTCCTTTCGTCAGGACCCTGTTCAGAGCGCGAGTCGGTAAGGCGAACTCGTTTCGCCTGGTAATCATATCCCATAAGGAGAGGAGTGAGCCATGAGCGAGGTCGGTCTGTTTGTCCGTCGAGCCAGTGGTCTGGTGCGAGCTTGGTCATCCTTCGATGCTTTCATCTATGCCACGTTCTCGATCAACCTGATCACCCTGGGTCTATTCATCTTCTCATACTGCTGGTATTTTGAAGGCAGTTTGCCCATAGCGGTGGTGGTGGGTGCGATCTTTACGATCTTCGAGGTCATCGTCTATGCCAGTTTGATCTCGGCCATGCCCCGCGCCGGAGGAGACTATGTGTGGCAGAGTCGCATTCTGGGGCGAGGGATCGGCTTCTTGCTCAGCGTCACCGGCTGGTGGTTCATTTTGTGGCTGTGGGTGCCGCTCTATGGTCAAATGTTGGCCTATGAGTTCCTGACTCCCATGGCGGCGCTGTTGGGTTCGCCTGATCTGGCGCTGTGGTTCACCACCTATCCGTGGGGTCCTCTGGTCAGTATGTTGCTGGTGTGTGTGATTGTTTTCCTTTACATCGCTATCGGTATGAAGTGGTATGCGCGCGTACAAAAGGCCTGCTTCTACATGGGCATGGTAGGTCTGTTGATGGTGTTTGGAATCCTGCTGGTCAACGACCGACAGACCTTCATCCAGGCCTTGAACGAAAGTATTCCGGCCCTGTATGGGCAGAATCCAGCAGATTACTATGCCGATACGATTGCTCTTGGCCAGTCTGCCGGCGTCACCTTTGGGGCTCCGTGGGGGCTTTTGCTGGCGGCCTCGATCCCGATTGTGCCGATGATGACGTTCTTCAACCTGTGGCCCAACTGGGGTTCTACCCTGTATGGGGAGGTGCGCGGCGCAAACGATTACAAGCGTAATTTCTGGGGAATGGCCTCGGCCATCATTGTCACCACTCTGCTGGCGTTGATCTTCTTTGCGCTGATTGATAAGACCATCGGTTGGGAGTTCTACATCAACGCCAATGGCGCCTTCTGGAGCAATATCTTCTATGGCACTGAGGTTGCCATTCCCGTCTGGCCATACCCTGTTCAGTTTGCCACCTTCCTGGTGCCCAATCGCTTCTTGCAAATCCTGATTGTCTTCCTGGTGGGCATGTGGTGGTTCGGGTGGTCAGGAACGGTCTTTCTCTCCTCCACGCGTGTGATTTTCGCAGCGGCCCTGGATCGGATGTTGCCGGAGTGGGTATCATATATTGAGCCACGCACCCGTACCCCGGTCAATGCGTTGCTGCTCATGGTGATTCCCTCGGTGATCATTTCGATCCTCTATGCCTTCAATATCGCCAATTTCCAGACTCTGGTGCTGGATGCCACGCTGGTGATCGCAGTCACCTTCTTGGGGACAACCATGGCGGGCATTCTCTTCCCCTGGCGGCAGAAAGACATTTTTGAAGGGTCGCCTATCGCAAAATATCGCATGTCTGCCTGGTTGAGTTGGGCGGCAATGGTGCTTTACCTGATCGGTGTGGGCTACCTGCTGTATCTCACCTATGACTACGCTGGACAGGTCTTTGCGCAATGGGGCGACCAGAGTGGCCTGACCCAGGCCATGATCCTGTTGGTGATGCTGTTGAGTGTGATCAATGCGATGGTGCTGTTATATATCGCTTGGTTTGTAGGGCAGCGTCTGGTCGCCGGAGAGCGATTGCCGTTGATCAGCCTGGCGGGTCTGATCTTCTTCGCCTTCCTGGACTGGCTGCTGGTGGTCTGGTTCTGGGACCCTGGCTATCTATATGGCATTGGCTGGCAGAACAGCACCTCGATGGTGTTCATGATCCTCTTGTATGTCCTGGCTGCCGCCATTTACTTTGGCTTCAGTGCCTATCGTCGCCGGCAGGGGATTGATGTGGACAAAGTATACAAAGAAATCCCCGTCGAGTAAGGAGCATGTCTTAGCTGGTGAAAACGGTTAACGCCAGGTTATGTTCTGGTCAACGTCAGAGCAAGGGGAGGCACAACGGACGATGCAGTTTAAAATACACGTACCTTCGAGAAAGGAGGTGCCTGCTCGTAGACAACCTTCACTGTTTGCTTGCTGATCCAGAATTCCAAATCCTTTCGAAAGGAGATCGAGATGAGCACTAACAGGATTCCCTTCCAGATCTTTGCCATACTGGCGGTGGTGACGACCGTTCTGGCTGCTTGTGCACCGCGTGCGGCCGGCCCGGCGGGTGGAGGTGAGGGCGAACTGGCCGATCTGATCGCGGCCGCCAAAAAAGAAGGCATGTTGACCACTATTGCCCTGCCGCACGACTGGTGCAATTACGGCGAGTCCATTTCCACCTTCAAGGCCAAATATGGACTGGAAATCAACGAACTCAATCCTGATGCCGGTTCAGGAGATGAAATTGAGGCAGTCAAAGCCAATAAGGACAACAAAGGCCCACAGGCTCCTGATGTGATTGATGTTGGCTTCGGCTTTGGCCCGCAACTGGTGGAAGAGGGAATCACTCAGCCCTACAAAGTGAAGACCTGGGATACCATCCCCGACGCTGTGAAACACCCGGATGGCTACTGGTACGGGGATTACTACGGTGTACTGGGCTTTGAGGTGGCCACCGATTTCGTCGAGAACGTCCCCCGCAAGTGGTCTGACCTACTCAAGCCGGAATATAAGGGTAAAGTCGCTCTGGCAGGCGATCCCCGCACCTCCAATCAGGCCATTCAATCGGTGAATGCGGCCGCTCTGGCGTTCGGAGGCTCCTTTGAGGACCCCACCCCCGGTCTGGAATTCTTCAAGAAACTCAACGAAGCCGGGAACTTCGTGCCGGTGATTGCCAAAGCGGCTACCATTGCCAGCGGTGAGACCCCGATCGTCATTCGCTGGGACTATCTGGCGCTGACCGATCGGGATAACTTTGCCGGCAACCCGAACATTGAGTTCGTCATTCCCGAGGATGGAACTCCGGTGGCGGGAGTGTATCTGCAGGGCATCAGCGCCTATGCTCCCCATCCTGCGGCGGCCAAACTATGGATGGAGTTTCTTTACTCCGATGAAGGTCAGTTGATCTGGCTGAAGGGGTATTGCCATCCGATTCGCTACAACGATATGGTGGCACGCGGGATCATCCCCGCCGATCTGGCGGCCAAGTTGCCTCCTGCTGAAGCCTATGCCAGAGCCGTGTTCCCGACGGTTGAACAACTGGCCGCGGCCAAGGAGATCGTCACCAAAAACTGGGACTCTGTTGTGGGTGCCGATGTCAAGTAAGCAGACTCACGTGGCTTCGGGCGCCACCCGCCCGAAGCCACCCCCTTCTCGTCGTTTTCCCCTCTCCTTTTCCTGGGTGGGGGTAGCACCTTTTCTGTTGTTTACCATCCTGTTCCTGTGGCTGCCTTCGATCTATCTGTTCATCGGCGGCTTTCAGGATGCAAAAGGCAATTTCACCCTGGAAAATATCCGGGGATTATTCACACCTTTTATTCTCAGCGCCTATTGGGTCACCGTCAAGATCAGCCTGACCACGGCGCTGATGGGAGGAATCGCGGGCTTCTTTTTGGCATATGCGCTGGTGATGGACGGTGTGCCTGCCTGGGTGCGCTCCTCCCTGATGACCTTTTGTGGTGTGGCTTCCAATTTTGCCGGTGTCCCTCTGGCTCAGGCCTTTATTTTCACGCTTGGCCGGGTGGGGTTGGTGACGGTGTTTTTGCGCGAAGTATTCAAGATAGACCTCTACGAACAGGGCTTTAACTTGTATAGTTTCTGGGGGCTGAGCGTAACCTATCTGTATTTCCAGTTGCCCCTTATGGTCCTGATCATCACTCCAGCGCTAGAAGGTTTACGGCGAGAATGGCGCGAGGCCGCCGAGAATCTGGGGGCCACTCCCACTCAGTACTGGTGGTATGTGGGGATACCGGTGTTGACGCCCTCTCTGCTGGGAGCCATGATCCTTCTGTTTGGCAACGCCTTTGGCGCCTATGCCACCGCCCTTTCTCTGACGGGTGGGTTGATCAATCTGGTCACCATTCTCATCGGCTCGCAGATCAAGGGCGATGTATTGCACAACCCCAACCTGGGATACGCGCTGGCTTTTGGGATGGTCGTGGTGATGGCGATTATGATGTCCATATACTATGCGCTTCGCCGTCGCAGTGAATATTGGTTGAAACGGTAGGAGGAACCATGAGGCGCAATCTGATCTGGAACTGGTTCTGGATTACCCTCAGCCTGATCTATTTCTTCTTCCCCTTGATCGCCACGTTTAATTTCTCTCTCAAGGCACGCAAGGGAGAGTTAACCTTGCTGGCCTACCAGCAGATGTTGGACGATCCACGCGTCTTGCCAGCGTTGTGGTATTCTATTCAAATTGGCATCCTGACCATTCTGCTGGGGCTGCTGCTGGTGGTGCCAACGGTGTACTGGGTACGCCTGAAAGCCCCTCGCTGGCGCCCTGTGCTGGAATTCTTTTCCCTGCTGCCGTTTGTGATTCCAGCCATTGTGCTGGTGTTTGGCCTGATCCGCACCTACAGTGGCGGTCTGTTTCCGTTGACTTCCTCCTTTACCGGAACTAGTTTTCTGCTCATCGCCGGCTACGTTGTGATTTGTCTGCCCTATCTGTATCGTTCGATTGATACGGGCATGTCGGCTATAGATGTGGTCACCCTGACCGAGGCAGCTCAGAGTCTGGGAGCCGGTTGGAGCACTATTCTGTGGCGAGTGATCATCCCCAATTTGCGCTCGGCCATGTTGGGCGCGGCGTTTTTGACCATGGCCATCGTCCTGGGTGAGTTTACCATCGCCAGTTTCCTGGTGGGCTTGAAAGCCTTTGGGCCGGTCATCTGGCAGGTGGGGCAAAATCGCGCCTACGAAGCCTCGGCCCTGGTGATCGTCAGTTTTGCCATCACCTGGATTCTGATGGGACTGATCAACTTCGTGGGTCGGCGAGGCGCTGCCGAAGGTTTGACCGCTGGTCCACGTTAGTCTTTTCCTCATCAAAAGGTAACCCATGTCCTTCCTCATTCTGGAACAGGTCTCGAAAGTCTTTCTCAACGTTACGGCTGTAGACAATTTCAACCTGACGGTGGAGCGAGGCGAATTCGTTTCGTTTCTCGGCCCAAGCGGTTGCGGGAAGACCACCACCCTGCGCATGATCGCCGGCTTTGAGACTCCCACCTCGGGGCGAATTATTCTGGCCGGGAACGAGATCACATCCATGCCACCCAACCGGCGCAATGTGGGTATGGTCTTTCAATCCTACGCGCTGTTCCCGAACATGACGGTTGCCCAAAACATTGCCTTTGGCCTGCGCATTCGCAAAGAACCCGAGGAGAAGATCCGCCAGCGGGTGGCAGAGATGCTGGCCCTGGTTCACCTGGAAGACAAGGGCAATAATTTCCCTCATCAACTCTCCGGTGGTCAGCAACAGCGAGTCGCCCTGGCGCGTGCCCTGGCCATTCGCCCTCAGGTGCTCTTGCTGGATGAACCTCTCTCGGCCCTGGATGCCAAGATTCGCGTCGCCCTGCGGGCGGAGATCCGCGCCATCCAGCGCGAACTGGGGATCACAGCCATTTACGTCACCCACGATCAGGAAGAAGCCCTGTCCATTTCAGATCGAATTGTGGTGATGCATCAGGGGCGGATCGAACAAATTGGCACGCCGTTTGAGATTTATAACTTTCCCGCCACCAGTTTTGTGGCCAATTTTGTGGGCACGTTGAACACGGCTGAGGCTGAAGTCCTGGATCCACAACAGGGCTTGTTGCTCATGGACGGGGTGCAGTTTGTGTCGGCAGATGACCATGTACGCAGCAGGCGTCGAGGAGAGAAGGTGCGCCTTTCTATTCGCCCTGAAAGACTAAGTTTCGTGACTGAAGCGCCCAAAGACAACGTGTTAGATTGCACCATCGAAAACATCACCTTCCTCGGTTCGGTAGTGCGCATCCAGGTGCGCATCGGAAATACTCTCTTCAACATGGATACTTTCAACAACCCCTTCCTGGAACTGCCTCAGATTGGCGAACGCAGTCAGGTGACCTGCTCGAAAGAAGCCGTTCTGGTCCTCAAGGAGTGATCCCATGTCTAAAGTCATCCTGATTCTCTCCGATGCCTTGCGCTACGATGCCGCAGTAGCCGGCATGGGCTATCTGGGGCATCTGGTGGAGACCCATCAGGCCAGCCTGTATAAGATCATCGGAGAACTGCCGAGCATGTCGCGCCCGATGTATGAGACCATTCACACCGGCGTACCGGCCAGCGTGCACGGCGTGGTGGCCAATTGGGTGGTGCGGCGATCCAATCAACCCAACATCTTTCAGATCGCCCAGCAGGCCGGCAGAGTGACCGCCGCGGCCGCCTATTACTGGTTTTCCGAACTGTATAATCGCGCGCCCTACGACCGCATCAACGATCGCGAAGTGGACGATCCCTCTCTCCCCATTCAACATGGGCGCTTCTACACAGAAGACGCCTATCCTGATGTGGAACTCTTCGCCACCGCGGCGATGCTGGTGCGCCGCTTCCAGCCCGATTATCTCCTTCTGCACCCGATGGGCATGGATTACATGGGTGAAACCTTTGGTGCCGATTCGCCTCAATATCGCAACCAGGCGGTGAAACAGGATATGTGGCTGGCCCCTCTGCTGGTGGAATGGCTTGGCCTGGGCTACACCATCCTGGTCACCGGCGATCACGGCATCAACAAAGATGGTGCCCATGGTGGAGCGGCGCTCGATCAACGAGAGGTACCGCTTTATCTCCTGACCCCAGATGGCGCTGGCCATGGCAACACCAATCAAATCGCTTCGCATTTGCAAATTGCTCCCACCGTTCTCCATCTGCTCAGCCTGCCCATTCCAGATACAATGAAACATCCTCCGCTGCTGTAAACCGATGTCGGTTCTGGATGCTCTACTGGAATCTGTGGATTTCCACGCGCCGGTTCGCTTCCTGTGGGTGGGCATTCACTGGACCGTGGTGGGCAGCCGTTTCTGTGGTCTGGCAGCGGCCCTGACTGCAGAGCGGCTTCATGGGGAACCGCAGGTGCGTCGGGCGGGCCATCTGCTGGAAAAGAACGCTCGCCAACTGGCCGAAATGGTCCGTTCGGATCGCCCGCTCGAGGCCAGCATTGGCCTGGCCACCCTCAATTCCCTGTTGCCGCAGGAGGCCGAGGCGGTGTGGGAAGGAGACGCGGCAGAACTGCTCCTGGAACAGGCGCGTGATAAAAAGGTGGCCCTGATCGGGCACTTTTCGTTTATCCCGGCCCTGCGACGGGTTGCCCGTCAACTCTGGGTGTTGGAACTTCACCCCGCCCGGGATGAATATCCGGCCGAAGCCGCGCCTCAGATCGTCCCCCAGGCCGAAGTGATCGCCATCACCGCCAGCACCCTGATCAACCACACTCTGGATGGTCTGCTGGCCCTTTGTCCGGCTGGGGCAACCGTGATGCTGCTTGGTCCCAGCACGCCCCTGTCGCCGGTGTTATTCGAGTATGGCATAACCCTGCTCTCCGGCGTGCGCGTGGTGGATGAAGACGCAGTTCTGCGCACCGTCGGGCAGGGTGCCACCTTTCCCCAAATCCAGGGAGTAAGACGGGTGACCCTGAAGAAGCCCTGATCTCAGGATTCACTCAACGCCCGGATCAGTTCCCGGCAAAAGGCAGGAATATCCGCTACCACCCGACCCCACACGTGGTTGCCCTCCCGAAAAGCGGGTTCATCGGCCCAGATTCCCCCGGCGTTCTCCAGATCGTCTCTGATCCCGCTCGAACCGGTGACGCGCTCCCCACGGCGCACGATCCCGGCTGAGATGGCTACCGAACCGCCGTGGCAAATGATCCCGATCGGCTTGCCGGCCTGATCCACCTGACGCACCAGTTTCTTGACCACGTCGTAGCGGCGAAGTTTATCGGGCGCCCAACCGCCAGGGATCACCAATCCATCCAGGGCTTCTGCGTTTAGAGATTCGAGGATCGAGTTGGGGGTGATGATCAGCCCGTTTTTGCCGCGCACCGGCTGGAGGTCCAGACCGGCGGCGAGCACGGTGGCTCCTTCCTCCTGGAGGCGCATGAAGGGGACGTAGAATTCCAGGTCTTCCACTCCTTCGGCGACCAGGATGGCGATGGTCTTGTGGTGAAGTTGCATGGTCTCTCCTTATTCGCCGATGATTTTGATCAAGACGCGCTTTCGGCGTCGGCCGTCGAATTCGCCGTAGAAGATTTGTTCCCAGGGGCCAAAATCCAGGCGGCCGTTGGTGATCGCCACCACCACTTCGCGACCCATGATTTGACGTTTGAGATGGGCGTCGGCGTTGTCTTCACCGGTGTCGTTGTGGCGATATTGGTGGACAGGCTCGTGAGGGGCCAGTTTCTCCAGCCAGCGCTCATAATCTTCGTGCAGCCCTGGCTCGTCATCGTTGATAAACACAGAGGCAGTAATGTGCATGGCGTTGACCAGGCACAGGCCCTCGCGCACGCCGCTCTCGCGTACGGCTTCTTCTACCTGCGGGGTGATGTTCACAAAGCCGCGACGGCTCGGAAGATGAAACCAGAGTTCTTTGCGATAGGATTTCATGGCTCTTCTACTTTGGAGTGAATGGAAGGATAGTATGTCTTACAACAATTGAGGCTGAACAGGGGCATGAACAGCCTGGAAGGACATTTCAACAGTTTGGCGCAGGGCTCGCAGATCAGCACGGCCAGTTTCAATATTGCGACGTAAAGCGTGAGCACCGTGCTTTAGGAAGTAAAGATTACCTGTAGCACTTGCCTCTGGTTCGGCATACTCAACAACAAACAACGGCAACTTGAGGCGCAAAGCCAGTTTTCCGGCTTCGAACGTCCCACCAGATTTGCGCGCTTCAATGACTACCAATGCGCCAGACAAACCCCATATCGTCCAGTTGCGTTGCATAGCGCTGGCTACCGACCAGGTCGAACATGGAGGGAATTCAGAGATGAGCAGAGTGTTGGTTGGTGTGACAAGCGATTTGAGCTCACTGCGCAGCCGATAACGTAGAATGCCCTCGGGCAAGACAATGATCGTGCTACCGTTATTGATCCAAGCGGCAGTATGGACTGCCGTATCTATGCCGCGGGCACCGCCGCTGACAACACTCCAATCCCAAGACGCAATTTGCGACACTGAGTCTGCCGCTACTGAGAACCCTTGCTGAGAGGCATTTCGGGCACCACAGAAGCCAACTGTTTTTTTTCTTAGATCGAAGTTACCCCATAGATAAAGCAAGGGAGGTGAGTATTCTCCCAGCCTCTGTTCGAGCACAACAGGATAGTCAGCTTCTCCCAGCACAAGTAACCTGATCCCACGTTGCGTTAACATGCTCAAGGTTTTTTTCTGCTTCACTTCTTGCTGATTGAATTGCCTGGGCCTGTTGTGGTGTCAATCCGTATCGTGCTACTTGTTCTTCGATAGGCAAGCGAAGAAACTCATCCAGCGATAGGTGAGTTCGTTTCAGGAGAGTAAGCACCTGGCGTATCTTTGTTGGGCCAAGCCCTTTCGTCAAATGTCATTGCAAGTAGCCAATCTCTTTCATCATTTTCACATCATGTCGAGTGCGGTTTTAGTGACTACAAGTCCTAAAACGGCTTTTGCTCCTGCCTCCATGAGCACGCGTCCTACCTCATTGAGCGTGATACTAGAGCACGGAGTTACATAAACGTGAATTCGGGATAAGCGTTACTCGCCGTTTTTTACCGCAGAGATCGCTGAGATCGCAGAGTTCCTTTGTCTTTCTCTCTGCGTTCTTCGCGTGCTCTGCGGTCAGAATTTCTTATCCCGAACTGAGGTTAATTTATTTCTGCGTACTCTGTGATCTCGGTGGTAGAACTACCTTTTTGCAGTCGAGTCATCGAATTATCCTGTAGGTCTTTCAATCGTTGGCAACAATCTCCCAAGAGAAGACGACTTCACCTTTCACAGGGTGAATTATACTCTGAGGTCACACTTCCTGCAGAATCTCAAGAGCCAGGGCTAATGGGCCGACTCTCGTGGGGGATTACGCCGGCACAACTTTTGCGCGCACCTCCTCTCCTCCTCTCGTGCTCTCCCGCTCCCCCGCTCTCGTGCTCTCCTCCTCCCCATCCACACCATCACCGTTCAGGGGTCGGCGTAGGGGTGAAGGGAGTGACCATCGGCGAAAAGGACAGGCCAGTGTGCCAGTCTGTGAAGGCCCAAATGCGCTGCAGGAACTCTATGCGCTCTTCGGGGGTCATCCAGCGGGGGCGACTGAAGTCTTCCAGTTGACCGGTCAGGAGTTCGGTGCTGATGTGGCGATTGTGGTAAAAGACGTGCCGGTCATAGAACGCCTGACGTGTCAAAGGGGTGATGGAGCCATCTGGCAGGATGTAGTTCATCTGGTCGAAAAACAGGTTGCCCAGACCATAATGGATGAAGGCGTCCTCGTAGAATTCCATGGCCTGGGCCATGTGGGCCTGACTGCCACTGACAATCACAGCGCCGGCCTCGGCCATGCGGCGGAAGTCGCGCAGTTGCCAGGGGCGTGGATCAGGCGTGTAATATTCGTAGTACTGGAAGGTCATGATCACCAGATAGCCTTCTGCACGCAAACGGGCGATCTGCTCGCTAAAATAGGCCTCGTCGCAGGGGGCTGCGCCGGGGCGATCGGGGGTGGCCAGGGCGAAGTCGGGGCCTACCGGGTTGCATCCTAGGAAAGCCAGGCGATTGCCGTTGTGTTCCATGAGCAGTGGTCGCCAGGCTTCTTCCAGATGGTCTCCCCCACCGAAGTAGGGGATCTGGTGTTGACGATATAGGGCAGTGGTGAACAGGGTGGCCTGAGTGCTCCAATCGGCAAAGTGGTTGCCGGTGAGTTCGATCAGGTCCACGCCGATGTCTTCGAGCAGGGCAAAATATTTGGGAGCGCTGCAGAAGACGATGCGACGCGTGGCGGCTGGGTTGGGTGGAGGGCATCCTTCGGCGAAGGGAACTTCGTTGCTGATGTGGAGGAGATCGGCCTGGCGAAAGGTGTCGCGCACCACTTCGCCGGGGTAGAGCACGCCTTTTTGCTCCATCTTGTAAGCGGTAGCACGCACCAGGGCAGTGACGCCGGTCATGATCAGGGTGGTCAGGCGATTGGGGTCACGGTTGGATGGGGGCAGAACTACAGCCTGACAATCGCCTTCACACAGGAACGTTACCTGCAAAGGATAGTCCTCCGCCTGGAAGTCGTTGCGAATGGGGGATTGGCCGTTGATGGCGATCACTTTCCACTTTGGGTGCAGGTCTTCAAAGGGGATCACGGCCCAGCGGTTGGGGGTTTCCCAGGCGGTGACCAGCAGACGTTCCGCCGGCAGGATCTGCACTGCTTCAGGTGCCGGTGGGCCGAATCGCGCAACCAGGGCGTGATAGGTGGAGGAATCCATCAACAGGACCTGGGCGGGCCAGGTGTCAGTCGGTTTGCCACTCCAGGCCTGGAGGAAATCGTCCAGGGTGACTTCATCGGTCAGGGTGGCAAACGGGGCTACCAGGGCGTAGTACCAGGAGAGAGTTGGATGTTCGCCTGGGGCGGAGTCGGTCGGCCGCAGGCGCAGGGTGGCCTGCTCAGGGGAGTCATTTTCCGGCAGGGAGGTGCGCAGTTGTTGGCGTAGCGCGGCTGGCACAGCCGGGTCAGCCCAGAAGGAAGCCGGCCTGGGGGTTGGGTTGGCTGGCTGAATGGCGGATGGGGAGGGGCCTGGTGGTGGGGAAGCCGGAAAGGGTGAAGAAGTCGGTGGGGCAGAGGCGGACGGTAGCAAGGTCGGGGGCGCTGTACACGCTGTCAGGGTCAGGAGAGCGAGGCGGATCAGGATGGGATGTAGAAAGCGCATGGGGATAAGTGTATCAGATTTTGGGTCCAGGGCGAAGCGCTGATGAGCGGGGCAGGGCGGTCCTGGGAGGGAGGAAGGTCGGGGGCGGGGGGCGAAGTCTGGGCGAAGCGTTCTGCTATTCCCTGTTTCTGATGTTCTCTCGATGAGAAGGGCGGCGGGTGGAAAAGGCATACATCAGAAAAAAAACGGGTAGAATTACATCGGAGGAATGGATGCGCAGACGGCGAAGCAAACGATGGATGGGTATGACCCCGCTTCAGATAGGGGTGCTGGGGGGAATGATGGCAGGTTGGTGTCTGGTGTTAGCCGGTGGCTGGTGGTGGATGAATTCGATCGTTGCCGCCGCCTATGCGGTGCCAGAGTCGCTGCGAATGGCACTCACGCCTTCTCCTACGGCCATTTTGCCAACGATGACGCCGCTGCCTTTGCCTACCCCGATGGCTTCGCCGACGCCGATCCCGTATGAGTCGCTCATCCCGGCTGGGTGGAAGCAGTTCTCTGCGCAGGGGGTGGAGATATGGTTGCCGCCAACCTATGCGCTCCAGACCGATAAGGATAAGCCCGTGGTACAGGTGCTGGGGGAGAACCCGGATTGGAAGACAGTGTTACAGGTGAAAGATACGGTTGCCGGCCCGTATGTGGTGGCGACGACGTTGAAGGTTGTGGTTCGCACGTTGACCATGGCCACTCTGGAAGAGATGGTAGATGAAGACCTGTTTCTGTATACGATTCGCTATCAGTTGCAGGAGCACAGGCCGTTTGTGTTTCAGGTGAGTGGGTATCCTGCCCGACGTTTGCTTTTTGGCCTGAGTGGTGGAACGAATCTGGCGTTGGTGTTGTATGCAGTGCAGGTAGAGCGAGAGGTGTATTATCTGGGATTTGTCACGCCCTATAATGAGTTGTTCTCGCGTCTACCGGATTTTGATAGGGCTATCCAGACTTTTCGGGGGGTGACTGTTCCCTGAGCGGTGAGTTCAGGGCCGTTGGAGGATCACTTTGATGCTGCCCAGGTAGGTTTCGCCATCGGGTCGTTTGCACAGAGGGGCGATCAGGTCGGTTACGAGGGTGCTGCTTCCGGCTACACTGAGGGTGTAGGTGGTTTCAGGACGCAGGAGGATGTCGGCATAGCCGTTGCCCAGTTCGGGTTTGAGGCCGGTAAAGAAGTGTTCTTCGCCCCCTGCCCAGGAAAGGATCAATTCTATGCCGGGCAGAGGGGTCTGGTTGGCGGTTTGGACGATGACTTGTAGCAGGCCTTCAGGCAGGGTTTCGTCGCACAAGGTCTGTTGGGAGATCACCTGGAAAGGTAGGGTTGGGCGAGGGGTGGGGCTGCGGGTGGGGCGGGGTGTAGGAGTGTATTCTGGCAGAGGGGTGTGGCTGGAGGGCAGGATCAAGGGCGGAGAAGGGGTGTCAGGGAGTGGTTCTCCCGTCGAAAGAAGGTTGTCTTTTGTGGGCGAGGGGGGTTGGGTGAGTATGTTTTGTTGTAGGGCGATGGCCAGTTGGGCCAGTTGAGAGGCGCCCAGACGGTCGCCGCTGGCCAGGGCACGCTGGGCCTGGGTGGAGAGGCTGGCGTAAGGGTCGGTTTCACCCAGGGTTTGCAGACGAGCGCGGGCGCGGGCCAGATCGCCGTTGGCGGCATAGGCGGCAGCGATGACCAGGCGGTAGTGATCTTTGAAATCGGCTCGCAGGGCAGCAGGGGTGGCATCGGTGACCTGGACTGGAGCGAAGAGCCAGGCATAGGCCAGGCCGGCAGCAACGCCGAGGAGAAACAGGAAGAGAACTTCCCAGGGAAGGCGGCGGATCATGGCGCGGCTCCCGGCGAGGTGTACCAGTTGCGCAGGGCTTGTGCCAGGGACTCGAGCAGGGCTCGCTCTTCAAGCGAGAAGTGGGCCTGTTCGGCAAAGGTCAATGCCTGGGTGACCAGTTCGACCGGCGAGACATTGCCCAGCAGGGCCAGGCGTCGCATGGCCAGGTCCAGATCGCGTTCGGCCCAATAGGCTTCGGCGACCATGAGGATGTAATCGGTACGGAAGTCAGCGCGCAGGGCTGGGGGAGAGAGGTCTACGATCTGGACGGGTTCGAGAAGGCGTCCATAGACGAATCCCAGACCGAATCCCAGGAGGGCGGCCAGAAGTCCCCAAAGCAGGCGTTGCATGGTGATATTTTGCCACAGGGAGGGCGAAAGGAAAAGACCCGAACAGGCGACCGGCGGCACCCGAAGACTCCTGCTTACCGTTGCTGCTTTTCAGCCCTGGCGGGGTTCACAGGGCTCCGCCGCGCCGGGCCTGTCCGGGTGGAGTTAAGGATACTCGATCCGAGGCGATTCTGCAAGGTGCGAGCAGGCGAGAGGTTGTATCCATTGCTGCTGGTTGGCGGTGTGCTCAGATCATCTTGGTGGTGATCTCGCGAGCACAACGCACAAAATCCAACACGGTTGGTACCGAGCGCATCATCACTGCCATGTTTCCCTTGACCGATAACTTGCGGGTCAACATGGCCTGCATGGGGTCCAGTTTGCCCATGAGAATGCGCTTGATGTTCTCGTAGGTGGCGGTCAAGACAAAGGCGGCATGACGCTCACCAGGGTCATTCAATTCGGCTACGCCGCGACAGGTTCCGTGCCACAGGTCCAGATAGAACACTTTGCGCTCCTGGAGCGATCCCTCTGGCTCAATCACGATAATCAGGTCTCCTTCCCATTTTCGAGCGATCTCAGCATATTGGGGATCGCTGTTCAGTTTGGTCTCCAATTCTTTCAACCATTCCAGGGATGGAAAGATAGCACTCATGATGTCTCCTCAGGTATTGTCCTGGACTGACCCATTCCGGGGATGAACAACTGTAGGTGATTGTACCACTGGTGTCACAACGCCGGCTTCTACGTTATGCCAACCACCGGTCAGCGGTACAGAAATCAGGTTTCTCCCGGTTTGTCGGTTGGAGGTTGGAGGGAGCGGTGAACAAAAACAAAAGCATCCCGGATGGGACGCTGAAGGTGCGCTGGAGAGGACTTGAACCTCCACGCCTTGCGGCACATGGCCCTCAACCATGCCTGTCTGCCAGTTCCAGCACCAGCGCACGCGCCTGTAGCAGGCAGAACCTATTATAATCGGCTTACCTTGCTTGTCAAGAAACCGTAGCCGACTGGCTCGAGTCACCGGTCAGGCGTTGTCGTCTGCGTCTGGGTTAACTACCCGAAAGCGAATCCAGATAAGGCCGGGTTCGCTTTGCCCGGTGGACCGACGAGGCGATGGCTGTTCTGGTTGGCTATCTCAAAATCCACCTTCCGGTTTCTGGCGGCAGGGATCGAAACTCTTGACGTGGAGAGCCTATGATTCGAATTGTGGTTGATGCGATGGGAAGCGATCATCATCCGTATCCCGATGTGGAAGGCGCGGTGATGGGGGCGCGCGAATACGGGGTGGAAATCATCCTGGTGGGCGATGAAGCCCGGGTGCGACCGGTTTTGGAAGCGCAGCATCCCGGTGATCTGCCGATTCGTCTGGTTCATGCTCCAGAGGTGCTGACCATGGAAGACAAAGGCGAAGAACTGGCCTTCAAAGCACGCCATGCAGACGCCAGGAATTCCATGGCTATCGGCATTGATCTGGTGAAACGGGGAGAAGCGGATGCGTTTGTCACGGCCGGCAACACCGGCGCGGCTATGGTCACGGCTTTGTTTCGCCTCGGTCGCATTCGTGGCGTGGAACGCCCAGCCCTGGCCCCGGTCTTTCCCACGGCAAACGGTTCTTGTGTGGTGATGGATGTGGGGGCTAACCCGGATTGTGAACCGATCCACTTGCTGCAATTTGCCATCATGGGCAGCATCTATGCAGAAAGGGTGCGAGGCGTCAAAAATCCTAAAGTGGGATTGATTTCTAACGGCGAGGAGGAAGGAAAGGGCAATCAACTGGTACGCGCAGCCACGCCCCTGCTCAAGGCGTCTCCTGTGCTGAATTTTTACGGGAACGTCGAAGGCAAAGAGGTGATCGGCGGCAAAGTGGACGTGGCCATTACTGACGGTTTTGTGGGGAATGTGATGCTCAAAACGGCAGAAGCCGTTGCCAAACTGATCGTGGATAAGATCCGCGAAGCCATTCGGGCGGGTGGACCGCTGGCCATGGTCGGCGGGTTGCTGATCAAGCCTGCTATGGGTCAGGTCAAAAAACTGCTCGATCCCAGCGAACACGGAGCAGCGCCGCTGCTTGGCGTGAATGGCCTGGTGTTTATCGGCCATGGTCGTTCTGATGCCCTGGCGATCAAGAATGCGGTTCGCGTGGCCAAAGAGGCGGTTGAAGCCAGAGTGGTGGAGGCTATCCAATCAGCCATCGAAGAAAGTCTGCAGAAATAATTCCCTCGAGGCAACATGAAGATCATCAAAAACGAGCAACTGATCACTCGCAACGCCCGTATTGGACGCTACCTCTCTCTGGTGGGCCTGGTGACGATTGTCGGGGTGACCATTTATCTGTTTCAGGCCATGAGTCAATCAGAGAGGATGACCGATACCTCTACCTGGGTGTTGTTAGGCGTTTTGCTGGTCGGTATGATCATCTCTCAGGTGAGTGTGTATTTTGCCGTTCGTTGGGGGCGGCGGCCGGACCTGTTGTTGGAAAAAGCTCTCAAGGGCCTGCCAGGGGATTACACCCTGTATCATTACACCACCCCGGTTCCGCATCTGTTGGTCGGCCCGGCTGGGGTCTGGTTGCTGTTGCCGTACTTTGTGCGTGGCGTGGTCACCTATCAGAAGAACCGCTGGCGCTTGAGCGGTGGCTCTCTGGCCAGCAAGTATATGCGCTTTCTAGGACAGGAAACGCTCGGTCGCCCCGATCTGGAAGCCAACGCTCAGGCCGATGCCCTGGCCCGGCTGCTCAAGAAGCACTTTGCCGAAGGAGAAGAACTGCCGAGCATTCAGGCTGCGCTGGTGTTCCTGGAGGAGGAAACAGACATTCAGGCCGATGAAGCGCCGCTGCCCACGCTCCCGGCGAAAAAATTGAAGGATTTCTTGCGCAAAGCCGCCAAAGAGAAGCCACTCCCGGCCGCTCAGATCGCCCGCCTGAATTCCATTCTGGCTGGAACGTCGTCTTGATCAGGCCAACAGTCCTGGCTGGTGGGTCGAGCAGGAGTCTCTACACAGGCTACGGCCTGCTCACTTCAAAGGCTGGCGGCAAGGGATGGCATTGTCCACAACCGATGTGTGGTTCTGCCACCAGGTTTTTGCTTTTCTCGCAATAGGCTTCTATTTGAACCTGCTTGCGAAACAGGGTCAGCACAGAACGGGTGACACGCGGCCGCAGATGCATAAACTCACAGGCATTGGCTCGACGAATGCCCGGCACCGGACAATCTCGGCACAGGCTCGGTTCCCACGACAGGCCAGATGCGCCGAGCAGACGGCACTCCTCACGATGACGTCCCCGCAGGTAGTCGCCATAGAAGTATTCGCACTGTGTGCCATAAGGGGTTCGCATGGCTGATGCCTGTCTGCCGGATCTGAGGTCGCTGGCGAGGCCAGGGTTGCGGTGGTTATACGCGGGTGATGTATTCACCCGTGCGGGTATCTACGCGAATGGTGTCGCCCACGTTAACAAAAGCCGGGCACTGAACCACCAGGCCAGTTTCGGTCTTGACTTTCTTGGTCACGCCTGTGGCTGTGTCGCCACGCACTGCTACTTCGGCTTCCACCACCTTCATGTCTACCGAGGTGGGGAGTTCGATGTCAATCGGCTGGCCGTTGTAGAAGGTCAGTTTGACTTCCAGACCTTCTTTCAGGAACAGGGCAGCATCACCGAGTATTTCTTTGGGCAGGGCTGGCTGATCGAACGTCTCATTATCCATGAAGTGGTAAAACTCGCCATCTGAATATAGGAACGAGACGTTGTGAAAATCCAGGCGCACTTCCTGTACGCTCTGGCCGGAGGTAAAGGTGCGCTCGATCGTGGCCCCGGTCAACAGGTTGCGGGCCTTGACGCGAATGGTGGCGTTGCCACGACCGGGCTTGTGATGGCTATATTCCAAGACCCGGTAGATAGCGCCATCCAGTTCAAAGGTTACGCCTTTGCGAAGATCATTGACATCAATCATAGATCATCCTCGAGAAAAGCCTTGTACCGGCGTCTATCCTTCTGGGCAGTCTCCCTGTAAAGTGTTGGTGGGTGCACGGTGCGCCAGGGTTTACCGCAGGTAGCGCAGAGGTCGCTGAGAAAAGCCTGAAACTCTGTATGCTCAGCGGGGAAATAGGGTGACAACACGCAAGAGGGAGACTATCTCCTTCTGTGAAGACGCTGGAAAAGGTCGGGGTTCAAACGGTCGCACATTATACCCAAGAATGAGAAAAGCGAGAAGTGACGTTGAACGAAAATCGTCAGCCGGGAGGGGATGTTTGGGGGTGATGTCCCTGCTCGGCTTCGGGAGATTCGTGCAACAACTGGATGGCATGGGGCAACACGTCAGCCACGATGCGCAGGCCATCCACAGCTCCCTTCGGGCTACCGGGGAGGTTGATGATCAGGGTTTGTCGGCAGATGCCGGCTACGCCGCGGGAGAGGGCCGCATGGGGGGTGATCTTCAGCGATTCCGCCCGGATCCACTCGGCCAGGCCGGGGGCTTCGCGCTCGATGACCTGACGCGTCGCTTCGGGAGTGACATCGCGCGGGGTGAAGCCGGTTCCGCCGGTGGTGAGGATCACGTCCAGGTCGCGGCGAGCACACCACTCGTCCAGGAGGGAGGCGATGCGTTCTTGTTCGTCGGGGAGGATCGCCTGTTTGGCCACGATCCAGCCGCGGGCGCGGATAAAGTCGGCCAGGGCCGGTCCGCTCTGGTCTGGGCGTTCCCCCCGGGAGGAACGATCCGAGATGGTCAGGATACCGAAGCGCAACATCGGCCAGGTCAACTCATTGCCCGCAGGGTGTCAATCAGTTCATCTGGCATGAAGGGTTTTTGCAGGAAGGCGTTGGCCCCTTTTGACAGGCATTCGTCTTTAAAATCCAGACCGGAGATCATCACCACTTTAACCTGTTGTCCCTCAGGGGTGTTGCGCAACCGCTGAAGTTCTTCGATGCCGTTGCGGCTGGCGAGGTGAACGTCCATCAATACGATATCTGGCCGGCTCTCATGAACGCTCTGGATCAGGTCTTTTTCTGAGTCCAGGGCAAGGGGTTGATAGCCTTCCATTTTGAGAAGAGTCTGGATCAAACTCACCATGGTCGAGTCATCTTCGACGATTAGAACTCGGGTCATTGGGGTTGTCGCTCCGATACGGCCACAGGTTGGCGAGTACGCTTCTTTCTGGTTGTGCTGGGCGGCGTGGATTCGGCCGAGGAGGAATTGGGAGCGGCGGATTGTTCAGCCGAAGGTTGGGGCTGGGCCTTTTGGGTGGCTTTCTTCTGGGGTTCAAGGGCGGCTTTGAGGACATCGTCCACCGTTTCGGCAAAGACAAACTTCATGTCTTTTTTGACCTCTTCGGGCACGTCATCCAGGTCTTGCTTGTTGGCTTTGGGCAGGATAACGGTTCGTAAGCCGTGACGATGGGCCGCCAGCACTTTCTCTTTGATCCCGCCGACGGGCAAGACCTGTCCTCGCAGGGTGATCTCACCGGTCATGCCCACCTGTGGACGCACTTTGCGGCCGGAGATCAGGGAAACCAGCGCGGTAGCCATGGCAACGCCAGCCGAGGGGCCATCTTTATGTGTGGCTCCGGCCGGGACGTGGAGATGGATGTCGTGTTTCTCGAAGAAGTCAGGCGGCAGTCCCAGGGATTCAGAGCGAGAGCGGACATAGGAGAGGGCCGCCCGAGCCGATTCCTGCATCACCGTTCCCAGGGAGCCGGTGGTCTGGAAGCCTTTGCTACCTGGCATGGCTGTGGCTTCGATGTATAGGATGTCGCCACCGAAATAGGTCCAGGCCAGGGCCGGCACCACGCCAGGGATGGAGGTGCGATAATTCAGTTCCTCCTCGCTCAGGTAGATGGGATGATCCAGCAGGTCTTCCACCACGCGAGGGGTGACTTTGAGGTGGGTGATTTTCCCTTCGGCAATACGGGTACCTGCTTTGCGACAGATGGCGCCGATCTTGCGCTCCAGGTTACGCACGCCGGCCTCGCGGGTATACTGGCGAATGATCTTCTCCAAAGCCTTCTCGGTAAAGACCACTTCTTTGGGGCGCAGGCCGTTTTCGCGCAACTGACGCGGGATCAGGTAGCCGCGGGCAATGGCGATCTTTTCGCGCTCGGTGTAGCCAGAGATGTGGATGACTTCCATGCGATCCAGCAAGGGCATGGGGATGTTTTCCAGTGAGTTGGCGGTCGTGATGAACATCACCTGGGAGAGATCGAAGGGCACTTCCAGGTAGTTGTCGCGAAATTCAAAGTTTTGTTCCGGGTCGAGCACTTCGAGCAGGGCCGAGGCCGGGTCGCCGTGGAAGTCGAAGACCAGTTTATCAATTTCATCCAGCATGAAGACCGGGTTGCGGCTCTCTACGCGGCGCATGGCCTGGATGATGCGCCCCGGCATGGCGCCGATGTAGGTGCGGCGATGGCCGCGGATCTCGGCTTCATCGCGCAGGCCGCCCAGGGACATGCGGGTGAATTTGCGCCCCAGGGCGCGGGCAATGGATTGCCCCAGGGAGGTCTTGCCTACTCCGGGGGGACCCACGAAGCACAAGATCACGCCCTCGCGCTCGCGGCGGATGTAATCTCCGGAGGCCTGTTGGGCCAGTTCTTCTTTGCGTTCCAGGCGCAGTTTCCGAATGGCCAGGAACTCCAGGATGCGTTCTTTGACATCTTCCAGGCCGTAGTGATCCTGGTTGAGCACCTGACGGGCGTGTTGGATATCCAGATTGTCTTCGGTGTGGACCGACCAGGGCAGAGAGACCAGCCAATCCAGATAGGTGCGGATGACGCCATATTCAGCCGCCGCTGGGGGCAGGCGTTCCAGGCGTTCCAGTTCCCGCAAGGCCATCTTATGGGCCTCTTCGGCCATCTTCGCCGCCTCGATCCTTTTACGAAATTCTTCGATCTCGGCGGCATGTTCATCCCGTTCGCCCAGTTCGCGCTGGATGGCCTTGAGTTGCTCGCGCAGGAAGAAATCGCGCTGCATTTTTTCGATCTCGCCCCGGGCTTCGTTTTGAATCTTCTGGCCAATGGCCAGCACTTCCGCCTCGCGCACCAGGAGGGTGATCAGTTTGCGCAATTTCTCCGAAGTCGAGTCGATCTCCAGCAGTTCCTGGGCATCTTTCAGGTCAATGCGCTGGAAGTTGGCAATGGTATAAACGGTTTGCAGGGGGTCTTCGATGGACAGGATGGATTGGGCCAGTTCCTCCGGGAAGGAGGGGATCATGCTAACAATGCGCTGGAATTGTTCGCGGGCATTGCGCGCCAGGGCTTCGATCTCCAGGCCGCTTTCCACCGTCTCGGGCGTTGGTTGAATGCGGGCTTTGAGATAGGGCTCTACCTGCACAAACTCGCCCAGCCGAAAGCGCGCCAGGCCCTGTACCAGCAGGCGAATGGTGCCATCCGGCGCGCGCAGCAGGCGATGCACGGCCGCGATCGTTCCGACCGTGTAGAGATCGTCTGGGCCCGGCAATTCTTGTTCGGGGTCTCTGGCGGCTACCAGCCCGACCAGTTTCAGATCGCTGGCGGTGACATCATCCACCAGGCGGATCGAGCGTGGCTGCCCGACCGTCAACGGGACGACCGTGAACGGGTAGACAACCACCCCCCGTAACGGCAAGATCGGCAAGACTTCCGGAAAGATCGGTTTCTCTTCCTGGTCTTGCTTCTGTTCACCTTCCTCTTCTTCTTTCTTCTTGCTACGGGAGAATATGGAAAGGAGCAGGGCATCCGTTTCTGTCCAGTCGGTCTCCCACATCTCCATAAAGTCGTCGAGAGCAGAGAACCAGCGTGAGGCACACATTATTTTTGGATTTCCACGATGATGGGTTTATGTTTGGGCAAAATGATGGTCAGGAAGCCATCGTCATACTCGGCCTGTGCCAATTCCACCTGGATTGTCTCTGGCAAGGCCACCGAGGTGGAAAACCGCCCAAAGCGGATTTCCATCTGATGATAGGCGCGTCGCTCAGCAACATCGGGTCGAACGCCGGTGATGTGCAAAATGCCGTTTTCCAGGGTAATCTCAAACCGGGCATTGCGCATGCCAGCCACTTCGACCCGGACGATATAAGCGTCCTCGGTTTCATAGACGTCGGTGGGGGGACTCCACAGGCTGGAGCGCGCCGTCCAGACGAAGGCTTCGATCAGTTCGCGCCGTCTCTCCGAGGGAGCGAGAGTGGTCTTGCGGATAAAGGAAGACATGGTTCCTCCAATGGTGCAAAGCAAACCTGCACCCAGATGGATACCGCTTAACTTTGTAATGCCTGCCGGGCCGCGGCCAGGACTTCTTCGTATCTGGGTTCCTCTCCCAGCGTGGCCATGTAGTCGGCATACACAATGCGGTCGTTGCGATCGACGACGAACACGGCCCGGCGCAAAATGCGGCGTTCCTTGATAAGCACGCCGTATTTTTCTCCAAACTCAGCATTCATGTGATCGGAAAGCACGATGACCTGATCTACCCCATTAGCGCCACACCAGCGCTTCTGGGCGAAGGGCAGATCCGTGCTGATGGTCAGGATCACAATGTCCTTATCCAGTGCGGCGGCTTCCTGGTTGAAACGTCGGGTTTCGCGCGCGCATACTTCTGTATCCAGAGAAGGCACGGAGGCGATGATCCGCACCTTGCCCTGAGTATCGGCCAATCCACGGAACAGGGACCAGTCGAGAGCGTGAACGACGAAGTCAAGGGCGATCTGTCCTACCTGGACGTCATCGCCGATCACGGTCATATCTTGTCCGCCGACTTTAATGATTCCAAAACGTTCTGTAGCCATGTTTTCAGACTCCTTAAAGTAGACTCCATAAACTCAAACACCCTTACCTGGCTGAGGGTAGTCAGCGCCCCCGGAAGGACTCGAACCTTCAACCTCCTGCTTAGAAGGCAGTTGCTCTGTCCATTGAGCTACGGGGGCTCTTTATGTTAGGAGTACACAGGTCGCAGTCCTTTGTAAATGCGTGGGCCAGAGAGGGTAGAGAGAATGGTCTGCGCCGGTCGGCCCAGATGCACGGAAAGTTCTTCGGCGCTCATCGGGCGATTGCCGTTCACCAGGAACAGACGAAAGACGGCTTCTACCAGGGTGGTATGCTGGCTAAGAAAATCGGGTTGCCGGGAGCAATGGGTCATTAGAAGGTGTTGCACCCCATCCACGGGGCGCACTTCCGCTGTTTCTTCGTCTATCCAATCAATGGTCTGGGGTTCTCCGAGGCTCGCCAGGGCTTCCTGATGGGCTGGGCACAGTAAGGAGTGCAGATAGACCCGCCAGTCGCGTTCGTTCTCCTTCCACCACTCGAAGTCAATGTGGAAGGGGGTTTGAATGGTTGGCTTGGGAAAGGGGCGTCGTGTCGGTGAGGAGATCGTGGCATCACTCATTGTTTATTCCTCCAGGCGGTAATGCAAATCGCCCACATGCACGAATTCAGGGCGCGTGGCCAGGAGAGCCAGCAAAGGGGCTGGCGGCACCCGACGCAAGATGTTCACCGCCGCATACAGTTCCTGGGCATGAACATGTCCTTGTGGACTGAGTTTAGCCAGTTCGCGCATCACGGTTTTGACCAAGGTCTCGAACGGCAGGCGTGCTTTGCTGGTTTGCTCGCGAGCCAGGTCCACTGCGGCTGGATCGGGCACCGCCAGAACCATCCGTTCGTTGACTTCCACCGAAATCTGTTGTTTTAACAGGGCAAAGACGATCCCGCCATCGGCTCCGACGATCACGGTCCGCACCCAATCCCGGACAGGACGACGGGTCAACGCTTCAATGCGGACCTCGCCGGGCTGCTTGCCCCGACGGACGCGGATCAACCCTCCGGGCATGAGATTGTAGGCCTGATACCATTCCGCCAGCCCATACACATACCCATGCTGACGAACCACCCAACCCGGCATGGGTTTACCGGTTTTCTCGTCTACCAGCGTAAAGCGCACCCGGGGGGACTCATAGGCGGTAGGGAACAGTTTGCGGGTTCGGACAGAGACCGGCAACGTGCCACAGCGCCAATGGGGGTAGAGCAGGCTGATGACCACTTCCTCTGCCGCAGGTGAAGTCATCACCTGGCTTAATTCATCATCCACCTGGGCTTCCAGGGCCAGCATCTGGGCGTTGAGCACCGAGCGATCGTGAGGGATTTCCGTGTAGTGTAATGGCGCTGGAACCTGACGCACTGGTTCCGGTTCTAAACGACGCAGACACCATAACACCACTCCCGCCGGGCCAACCTCATCGAAGCGTTCATCTTCCTGAAGGGCAAAATTCAGAGAAAATTCAGCCAGTTTGGGGTTGACTCCTGCAGGAAGTTCCAGGTCTTTCATTAAAGCGGAAGTGGGCAGAGGTTCCCCTCCTGCCATATCCAGAATGGCTTCTGCCAGGTTCAGATGGCCGGTGTGAATATCCAGCAACAACGAGCGTGGGAACCATCGCCCGGCAATACGTACCAGAGCGGGATCCGCAGAGAAGGCCGCTTCAATCTTCTGGGCCAGGTCAGCACCGAAGGTCTGCATCACTGCTTGCGGGTCAAGGGGAGAATCGGCCTCCTCGGAGTACGCCTGGAAGTTCAGTTTGTGATTCGCCAGCGAGGCGGCGAACTGGCGTTGTGAACCATCTTCCATCTCAACCGTGATCACCTCAAACGGCCCCCGATCAGGGTTAACGCCAGGGCGCACGGCGATCACTCGCCCTGTGCTACGCAAGTGGGGAAATTTAAGTTGATCGCCTACCTGGTAGGTCTCCTGAGGGCGATAGATCTTCGCCTTATCACGCTTCCTGGCTTGCTCACGCTCCAGGCGAATACGCTCTTTGACCAGCGCCGCAGCCAGTTCTGTGGAGGTAAGGGGAGTTTCCTGTTCAAACAAATAGGTCTGCAGAAACTCAATATCCGCCGGGGTGATGGTCAGGTTTTGCCAGTATTCGGCCAAAGATGGAGAAAGGACGCTCGTCATAGCATGCCTTTGCACGAGATTTCAAAAAGAACCAGGATGAAATAATTATACCCCAGGCCGATACGTTTTCGACCCCTAATCGGTGAAATTCAAATGGAATCAACGAACTGCAGTCTCCCTGCAAAGGGTGGGGGAACGCACAGTGCGCCGTTTTTACCGCGGAGGGCGCTGAGAAAAGCCGGCAAAAGTGGAAACTCTGTGTGCCCTGTAGTGAAATTACGATCTTCCCAAACCGAAGAGTGCAGGGGAGGTTTCGGGCTGGATGACCAACATGCTATGGTAAAATCAAATGGTTATGGATACTCAACCTGATCTGGCTTCTCTTCCGCCGCCACCAGGTATCCTGCAATCTGTTAAGAGCGGAATCGATAGTATCGCTAACCATCTCTCAGTCATTCTTTTCCCGATCATGCTGGACCTGCTGCTATGGCTCGGGCCGCGAGTGAGTATCCAGGCCCTGTTTCTGCCTGTGGTGGAACAGGCACTCGCGCAAAGCGCCCAGATGCCGATTGGGCAGCTTGAATCTATCCGACAGTTGCTTACTGACTGGCTGGCACGCTATAACCTGCTCACCCTGCTGCGCACCTATCCGATCGGCATTTCCAGCCTGATGGTGGTTAAATTGCCGGCGCTCACTCCCTGGGGGCAGCCAGTGTTGTTCCAGGTCCAGAGCCTGACTGAGCTGCTGGTAGGGATGGTGGTGTTGAACGTGTTGGGTTGGATAGGAGGCGGAATGTATTTCCGTCAGGTGTCTCAGGCGGTGATCCCTCAGGAGCAGTCTGTGATTTCCCTGGGACGAACGCTCTGGCAGACCATTGTCCTCTCGCTACTCTTTAGCCTGGTGACGTTGGTGGTGATGTTTCCGCTCTTTCTGGTGATTACCCTCATTGCTTTGTTGAGCCCGATAGTTGCTCAGGTAGCGGTGCTGGTGATCTTGTTCTTAGGAGCCTGGTTGATTATTCCGCTGTTCTTTGCCCCACACGGCATGTATCTGCGTGGGCAGAATGTGCTGGCTTCTCTCTACGCGGCATTGCGCCTGGCGCGTTTCACTCTGCCTTCTAGCGGTCTGTTTGTGCTGACGGTGTTTGTTCTCGGCCAGGGGTTGAATTACCTGTGGCTTGTGCCGCCTGATGATTCGTGGATGTTGCTGGTTGGCATTGCCGGCCATGCGTTTATCACCACTGCGTTGTTGGCGGCATCGTTTGTGTATTATCGTGAAATTTACGTCTGGCTGGACCGGGTCTTGCAGCATTTGCGACCGGGTGCGCCTGCATCCAGAGATTGAGGTGGACGGTTCAGGAGGTAGATGGTTTATGGCCCAATCTGATGTGAGATATGAGGCGGATGCGATTCAGGTTCTGGAAGGTTTGGAGGCTGTGCGTCGCCGCCCAGGGATGTATGTGGGCGGTACCGACGTCAAAGCCTTGCACCATCTGATTTACGAAGTCGTAGACAACTCGATTGACGAGGCCCTGGCTGGGGCGTGTACCCGCATCGAAATCTATATTCATCCCGATTCGAGTGTGACGGTCAGCGATAACGGACGCGGCATCCCGGTGGGCATTCATCCCCAGATGAAAAAGTCTGCCCTGGAAGTGGTCATGACCACCCTGCACGCCGGTGGCAAGTTCGGAGGGGGAGGGTATAAGGTCTCTGGCGGGTTGCATGGTGTGGGCGTCAGCGCGGTCAATGCCCTGTCGGAATGGTGTGAGGTGGAAGTCAGGCGGGACGGTCAGGTGTATTTCCAGCGCTATGAGCGCGGTGTCCCGGTGGAGCCGGTGAAGGTGATCGGCAAAGCCAAACCCGGCGAAACCGGCACCAAGACCACCTTCAAGTACGATCCGCTGATCTTCAAAGAAGATGTGGACTATAACTTCAATACCCTGGTTCAGCGCTTTCGGGAGATGGCATTCGTCACTCGTGGTGTGACCATTTTCTTCCGTGATGAGCGCAGTGGCCGGGAGATGACTTTCTATTTTGAGGGCGGGATTACGTCCTTTGTCCGCTATCTGAATCGCAATCGAAATGTGTTGCATCCGGTGGTGTATGTTGAGAAAGAAATAGAAGGCATTGGCATCGAAGCAGCCATTCAGTACACCGATGCCTTCACCGAGTCGATCTATTCGTTTGCCAACACCATCAATACTGTGGATGGCGGGACGCATATGACCGGTCTGCGCTCGGCCATCACCCGGGTGATCAATGAGTATGCCCGCAAGAATGGCCTGCTCAAAGACTCCGATCCGAACTTCACCGGTGACGATACCCGCGAGGGATTGACTGCCATTATCTCGGTCAAGCACCCCGATCCGCAGTTTGAATCGCAGACCAAGGTCAAATTGATGAATGCGGAAGTGCAGGGCTATGTGGCTCAGGTGGTGGGCGAGGCCTTCAGCACCTTCCTAGAACAAAATCCCCAGGCGGCGCGGGCCATTGTAGCCAAGTGTTTGACCTCGTCACGCGCCCGCGATGCCGCCCGCAAGGCCCGCGATCTGATCATCCGCAAATCGGCGCTCGAATCGCTTACCCTGCCCGGCAAACTGGCCGATTGTTCTGAACGCGATCCATCGAAGACCGAACTGTTTATTGTGGAAGGTGACTCGGCAGGTGGTTCGGCCAAGCAAGGGCGCGACCGGCATTTTCAGGCCATCCTGCCACTGCGGGGCAAAATCCTCAACACGGAGCGCGCTCGCCTGGATAAAATCTTGAGCAACAACGAGGTCAAAGCGTTGATCTCGGCCCTGGGCACCGGCATCGGCGATAACTTTGACCTGAGTGGTCTGCGCTATGGACGGGTGATCATCATGACCGATGCTGATGTGGATGGCAGCCATATCCGCACGCTGTTGCTCACTTTCTTCTTCCGCTATATGCCCCAGTTGATTGAGAACGGCCATCTATTTATCGCCCAGCCGCCCTTGTATCGCATCGCCTACAAGAACACTATCCGATATGCTTACAGTGATCGTGAGAAAGATCAGATTCTCAAGGAGTTGGGCGCAGGGGATAAGGCCACGGTACAGCGGTACAAGGGCCTGGGTGAGATGAACCCGGAACAATTGTGGGAAACCACCCTGAACCCAGAAAACCGCACCCTGCTTCTGGTAACGATTGAGGACGCCGCAGAAGCCGACCGGACGTTTGATATGCTGATGGGAGATGCAGTGGACCCCCGGCGACGATTCATCCAGACTCACGCCAAAGCAGTTCGCAACCTGGACATTTAGTAGCGGCGGACGGGACGTCCGCTCTCCCAGGCTGGCAGAGGGGACGTCCGCTCTCCCAGGTGTGGCGCATCAGATGTCTTTTTGGGCGATTGGCTTTTGATCGGCTTCTGGGGATAGGTGGATGTTCCTCGAATTCCCTGCGAATCTGCGGGTGTGCACGCAAAAGTTGTCAAGCGGTGAGGAAAGTCATCCGCAGATTACGCAGATTACGCAGATTACGCAGATTTTTTTGACGTTGCGGCATTTGGCGAGGAAAGCGGCGGGTGTTTCCTGACAAGATTTGAGTGCACACAATCTGCGGATTGCTATTGTCGAACGGGCCAGATCGTGATAGAATAGCAAGCACTGACCGCTGGGGGCTCGTCTAATGGCAGGACGACTGACTCTGGATCAGTTAGTGGAGGTTCGAATCCTTCGCCCCCAGCCATTATCAAGAAACTCCCAGGGGCAGGGAGTTTCTCGTTTTTTTGCCGTCACCTGAGTGAGGGCGGAGCAGGGAGTCAGTCGCAATAGGCTACAGGAATCGGAGTCAGGGTGAATGGCGGAGTAAGTCGGCAAAGACTGGTTTCATCTGCTGAGCAACGGTCTGCCAGGCGAAGCGGGTTTCCGCCAGATGGCGGGAGTGACGTCCCATCTCTGCGGCCCGATCGGGGTGTTCGAGGAAGTAGGCGATCTTCTCGGCCAGAGCCGGCGGTGAGTAGGGCGGCACCAGGAAGCCGTTGACTCCGTCTTCCACCGCTTCGGGCAAACCACCCACGGCGGTAGCAATCACGGGTTTGCCACAGGTGTAAGCCACCTGCAGGGCACCGCTCTGGGTGCTGCTTCGATAGGGGTAGACGACTACGGTCGCCAGGTCCATCAAGGGGCGGATCTGGGAGAAGGGGATGTAGCGGGTATCCAGGATCACGTCATTTTGCAAGCCATGGCGATGGATGCGCGCCCGCAGTTCGTCTAGGTTGATGTGCTTGGTTGGGTAACCAGCGATCACCAGCCTGGCTTGGTGTTGACGGCGCACCAGGGCAAAGGCCTCAATCAGATCGTCCAGGCCTTTGCTGGGGGCCAGGAGACCGAAGAACAGAACCACCCGTTCGTCAGGACGCAGACCATAGCGTTGAAGCAGTACGCTCTTTTCTTCAGAGGGGATGCGCAGCAGCCAGTCGGAGTTGCCATGGGGGATAATATGGGTGTTCTCTCGGGGCACGAAGGGAAAGAGGGATAAGAAGCGTTCGCGGTTTTCGTGGGCGTGGAAGAAGATGGCCGAGAAGTGGGTGTAGACGCTGGCATAGGCCCGTATTGCCAGGGCAGCGAAGGGGCCGCTTTGCTCGCGTAGTTCAAATTCGTGGCCGATCTGGGTCAGGATCAGTCCCCGCCGGCGCAGGTCGGCTAGGAACAGGGTCTCAAACGGGAAGTTGATCTTGGAGAACAGGACAATGTGAGGGCGTAGGCGGATCAGGTGATGGATCAGGTGAATCCACGCCCGGATCAGGCGCAGAGCACGCACGCCACGCCGCAGGGTCCAGCGGGTTTTGTGCCACAGGCGTTTGAGGGGAGAACGAGGCGGCTCTTTCATTTTCTCTGGATCGAAGAGCGCCCACAGAGCCAGGATGTTTCGCAGCCGAAAGTTGTGGGGAAAGTCGAGGAGTTCGTAGTTGGTGCCAGTGACCAGGGTGACATCCAGGCCGGCGGCAGAGAGAGCGGTGCATAACTGGTAGGCGTAGTGGATCAGCCCACCGGCTCCGTTGGGTTCAACCATGACCAGACGGATGGGATCGTCCATAGCGTCTCCATTCTTCTTCGTAGAGGGTTTCAAGTTGACGGACCTGAGTGACGATATTGAAACGGGTCTGGACGATTTGCCAGCCTTGCTGGCCCATGCGCTGACGCGCCTGCGGGTTGGAGAGCAGGTCAATGCAGGCGTTGGCCAGGTCTTCGGGTTGGCCTGGTGTAACCAGGCGTCCGTTGAGTCCATCTTGAACCATTTCGGGAATGCCGCCCACAGCGCTGGCAAGGATGGGCAGGCGCGCTGCCATGGCTTCGGCCAGCACGGTGGGTAGGGCTTCGGTGAGGGTAGGGAGAATGAACAGGTCGCTGGCCGCCAGCAGGCGTGGGATGTCGCGTCGCATGCCGGCAAAGATCACCTGCCGGGTCAGGCCCAGGGTGTGGACTTCTTGCTCCAGGGCGTGGCGATGAGGGCCATCGCCAACAATCAGGTAGCAGGTGTTGGGATGGGCCTGAAGCACGGCCGGCAGGGCGCGGATCATGGATTCAATGCCCTTGGGGGGACGCAGTACGGCCACGGTGATGAGCAGGAAGACGTCAGGGGGGAGGGAGAATTCGCTTCGGACGGAAGCCCGCTCGAGGTCCGGTTGGAGGCGGGTGAAGGGGGTGAGGTCAATGCCGTTGTAGATGGTCACCAGCCGATAGGCGGGGATGCCGCTGCGGGCCCGGTAGTCTTCCCGCGTTTGTTCGGAGACGGCAATGACTCGATCGCAGAACAGGCGCAGGGCAAGCCATTCCAGGTGTTGGTGCAGCCGGGTTTTCAGGCGTGATTCCGAAGAGGGGAGGACGTGAAGGGTACACACGCTGGGCAGGTGCAGGGTTTTAGCTGCCAGGTTGCCCAGGATGTTGGAGAATTCGAGTTGGGTGTGGACCAGATCGGCCTGGTGGCGTTGCAAATAGCGCCGCAGGCGCGGCAGGGCGGTGAGATCACGCAGATGTTGCACCGGGAGGTAGTCCACAGGGATGTGGAGGGCGTGCAGGTCGGGCAACAAGGGATTGCCGTCGCGGGCGTGGAGGTAGGCTACGCGGGGAAGGAAACGAGCGCGATCCAGGTGTTGCAGAAGGGGGATCATCAGGCGTTCCGCCCCACCCATGCCCAGGCCGTCAATCAGGTAAATGATATGTTTTGGCGCAGAGGCAGATGCCATAGAGGAGGTCCATCATTGAGGGGTCAGGGTCTCCTCTCAGCACGGGTGTGTTCGATCTGGAGGCGCAGGTCGTCAGAGATCTGGATAGCGGCAATGGCCAGCGCGACGAAAATCCAGAAGAAGCGCAGGAAGGCGCCGTGGAGGAAGATGCTGGTGATCAGATAGCCGGTCACGCTCAGAGTAATGGCGCGTACCCAGGGGGCCCAGTTCTGTAATTCGGGTTCGGATCGGGCCGTGCGGTAGGAGCGCTGCAGGTGTATGAGCAGAGAGACGACAAAACCGATAAAGGTGATGATGCCCAAAAGGCCGGTTTCGGCGAGAATCTGAATGTAGAGGGAATGGGCCTCTCGTTCGCTATAGCGGACTTCAATGCCCAGGTGTTGGGCGTAGCGCAGGTAATTGTTGGGATAGTTGCCGGCGCCGATTCCCAGGATGGGGTGATCGTAGAACATGTTCAAGCCGGCCAGCATTTCGCTGCTGCGACCCCGAAAGGAAGATTCGCCATAGATGCCTCTATCTGAGGTCAGGATGGATAGAGTCAGGAAGCGCTCTTTGTAACTGGAAGGCAGAAAAGAGAAGAGCACGATCGCCAGGCCGAGGCTGGCCAGGGCCATGGCGACTTTATTGCGTCGACTCATCAAAACCAGGATGAGCACAATCAGGCCGGCCAGGTAGGCTCCCCGGCTGTAGGTGTTGAGCACTTCCACAGCCATAATGGTGATCATGAGAAGGGCCAGCCCTTTGCGCCCCAGGGATTTCTCGTGTAGCAGGCGGTAGATGGCCAGGGGGAGCACGGCTACGACAATTTGCCCCCACATGTTCGGTTCGTTGATCGGGCCGGCCAGCCGCCAGGGTGAGGAAACGCTGGTGTCGCGCTGCACTCGAGCCAATCCCAGGAAGGTTTGTTCGTAGTTTCCCGTGATCATCTGATAGCTTCCCATCAGAGAGAGGGCAGTGGTGATAAGCATGATGATCCAGGCGGCTTGAGTCCAGTTGCGGACATTGCGCACGGCAAAGAAGATGCAGTAGATGATGACGATGTCTTTGCCCAGGTCAAGAATGGCTTCGACAGCACGCTCTTTGTTGGCCGCAGGCAGGTACGATAAGGCTGTGACGATAAACAAGGCGATGAGAAATCCTTCCAGGATGCCCGTGCGCCGTTGATTGGGGAAGGGATTGCCGGCATACAGGTAGCGTATGAAGAAGGTCAGCGCAACCAGAGCCACCAGGGGTTTGTTAATGCTGGGAAGCCCGCGATTGGTCAGTTGGGCGGAGATGTTGGTGAAGACGCTAACGATCAACACGTAGGCGCCCAGTTCGGGTTGGATGTAAATGGCGATGACCAGCACAATGCCCAACAGGCCTGCCAGGGCAAAGTAGCCGAGGGTGGGGTTGGGGAAGTTAATCAGGATGGCTATTCCACCGCCGAGCAGGAGGGCGATCAGGACGTAAAGTATATCTGTTCGACTTGACTGTTGAATGTTCATCGCGGGCCTTCGCTTTCTCTAAAAAATATGGTTCCCCATCAGGATAAGAGTATGGCGGGGATGGGCAATTCAAGTATATACCAATCAGGAAGTTTTCGGTGACGTCAGGGGATAGGAACCATCCATCAAAAGTACTATGGTAAGGAGGCTGTAGCAGGAACGTTCCAATCGAGCACTGCATACCAGTCACGAGGGATGTGACGCAACATGTTGGCTGACCAGATGGTCGGTTCCCAGTGGGCGGTGGCGTCGCCTTCCGCATAGGTTTTGGGATGACCGCTGTTGTCTACCACGAAGCCGCCATATTCCTGCATGGCAACAGCCCAGGCGATGCAGCCCAGGACGCCACGACAGGCGTCTATGATCTGTTGACGGGTGATTTCGGGGCGGATGACGATACGCGCGCCTTCGGGGATGTCGTAGGGTGCCCATCCCCGACCATCTGTTTTGGTGAAGGGGGGAATGAAGGCTGGCCAGCCACGGGACTGACAGGCTTCGGGTGCGCAGGGATAGTCATAGGCTAGGGTTACTGCATGGGGGATGTAGCCGCGGTCGACTTCGCAGCGGCGAACGATCCCGGCCAGTTGACCGATGCCAGCGCCGCGTTGAGCAAAACCTTCCGGAGGCACGCCGGAGTTGCGAATGTGGTAGCGATAGGTGCCGCCTGCATACCAGCGACCGAACAGGTCAATTTCGCCGTAGATGATGCCCCACTCTTCGCCAGTATCAATGTTGATGATCGCCAGTTGGGCATCGCTGCCTGGGGCCGGTGTAGCGCCAGGGGGAATGGGCATCCACACGATTCCCCCTGGCTCACCGTAGCGAATGGTTTGATCGTCAATGGCGTCGCGAAAGCGGTATTGACGCATCTGCACTGGGACCAGCGGGGTTTGGTTGGTGACCAGGTAGATGGGTGGGGCGTATTGGGAGGTGTCAGACCCGATCCAGCCGTGGTCGGCAAAGAAGGCCTGCATCATCTGGTCACTGTCGGGGTGAATGCGGGCCAGGCTCCAGTCAATCGGCAGATTCCAGATGGAAGTGTCGGAGTAGGGTCGTTCACACCAGGTTTCCAGCGAGATGGCCGGGGTGGTCGTGGGGGAAATTTCAGTGGGCAGTGAAGGGGTGGAAGACGGTGTGGAAGAGCTCCTGCCTCCAGGCAAGCCGGCTGCCGGCACGGGCTGGGGCAACGAATCAAGCGAGTCAGCCACGGGGATAGGGCCGGAGGAGCATGACGCGGCTATCAGGACGGATAGCAAAAGGAATGGGCACAGGCGCGCGAGATTCATGAGGCTCGATTTGCCGAACGTGGCTTGCGCACTTCTCGGAGCAAATACACGGCCACAAGGATGAAGAGCAGTTCGTAGTTGCTCTCTTTCACTTCCTGCACGGCCTGTGCAAAAGGGACGGTGGGAAAGGTGTATAGCGAGGCGAAGAGCGGTTTGGCGATTTGGGCCAGGCCGTAATTGATAAGGAACAATGCTCCCAGGCTGAGATGGGGGATGGGAGTCCAGGTTTCGAGCCTGCGCTTCAGAGAGAGCCAGGAGACGGCAACCAGAGGGAGCAGCACGTTGAAGATCATCCAGAAGACGGTGAAGATGGTGTCGGCTTTGAGCAGGTCGCTGGCCTCAAAGATCGCCAGGTTGTGGATGTTGAGTTCCTCTTGCAGGTTGGTTTGAGCCAGAGGCTCAGGCGTAGGGAGGTGGAAGATGCGCTGTCCCCAACTGATCTCTTCTCCGGCGCCGAAGAAGAACAGCACAGCTAATCCCAGATAGGTGGCCAGTTTCAGCCGGGAAATGCCGCTCTGGGCGCGCGTCCGCCATGCCTGGAGGAAGACGTAGAAGCAGAGGAGCGAGGCGATAAACAGAGAGAGGGCGCCGATGTTTTCAAAATAGCGGTCTTCATCGAATAGCCAGGCCGCTGCCTGATCACCCCAGGCCAGGGTCGAGAACCCCAGTAAGAAATAAAGGACCAGGGCGATGTAAACCACAGGGGGGAATATCAATCCGTTTCTTTTCACGTTTCTTTCCTTGTCAAGGTTAGATGTCCCGGTTTCGGGACCTTCCTGCCGGTCTGGCAGGGAATCGCTCAGTGGGCGCCGCGTTGCTGAAATACGGCCAGGACGGTCTGGAACAGGATGTTGATATCCAGCCACAGACCACGCCGTTCGATGTAGGCGATGTCTAATCGCAGACGATCGTCAAATTCCATAGATCCGCGGCCAATGATCTGCCACAGGCCAGTCAGGCCGGGCAACACGTCCAGGCGCTCGGTGTGCCAGAGTTTGTAGGTCTCAGGACCAAAGGAGGTGGGGCGCGGGCCGACCAGGCTCATTTCACCGCGCAGGACGTTGATCAGTTGGGGCAGTTCATCCAGGCTGGTTTTGCGCAGGAAACGCCCCAGGCGGGTGACGCGCGGGTCGTTGGTGATCTTGAAATCTGGCCATTGGAGTTCGTTCAGGTGAGCATAGCGGATTTTCAGTTCTTCCGCATTGGGCACCATGGTGCGGAATTTGTACATGCGGAAGCGCTTTCCGTTTCGACCGGTGCGATATTGGACGAAGAGAGCCGGCGCACCAGGGGAGGTGATCTTGATCAACAACGCAATGCCAATCATGAGCGGCAACCACAGTGGAGCAGAGAGCAAAACCAGAGATACATCCATGATGCGTTTGAGCACATGGTAGGCGCGGCCGGTGATCAGTCGCTTTTGGGGATCGAAGCGTTTGATCCAGTTGTAGTCGAGGGGCATAGGTAAGGATAAAATCAGGTGACCTTTCTCAGTCTGGTGCTCGATGGCTGTGGCGAGTATTTGCGTGCGATGTCTGGTATCGGTTGAGAAGGATTCAGGGTACCCGGCCAGGGAGGGTTTCACGGATGACTGTACATAGGAGCAATGGCCAAATCTTGGTTAAGATCGGGAGGAATCGTTTTCGGCGGCAACAGGGGATGAGGCAGGTAAGGTTTGACTCTCCAGCAGTCGTTGTTTAGCCCGCTCAAGCAATTCATCGAAGGTCAGGGCTTCGTCGGGGAAGGTAGCAAAACTCCAGGTAATGGTAGTACCAATGGCGTGCTCCAGGGTGCGTTCCAGGCGTTGAGCGAAGATCCGCACTTGATCCCCTGTGGTTTCCGGGCACAGCACCAGGAAGCGTCCTGCCGAATCCCACAGGATGAGGTCGGTTTCACGGGCCTGCTGGCTGAGCAGTTGTCCAATGCGGGCGGTGGCCAGGCGCTGGAGCAGGTCGTGGTAAATTTTCTCGGCCTGTTTCCAGCCCGGATTGGGGTTCCCCTGGAACGGGTCCAGGATCAGGATGGAAAGCGGATGCTGGTAGCGACGCGCCCGGGTCAGTTCGGTGCCGATCCGATCCTGAGCGGTGTTCAAATCCAGCACCCGATTCGGGTAGGCGTTGATCGCTAGGTCCTGGAGGAGATCGTTCATGGATCGTAGATGTTTCCCCACGTCAAATGCCAGACCCGCCGCTATAGCCATCAGGATAAACTGCAGGCTCAGCAATTGAGGCTCCAGCTCTCGTTCCAGCCATCGCCAGTAGAAAAACCAGGTGAGGGCGTAGATCAATGCCCATCCCAGCAGGTAGGTGTATATGGACAGGTTGACAAGGGATGGCAGGAACAGCCCAGCGACAGCGGCCAGGGCGATTAAAACAAAGAAGGCTGGTTCAAAATTAAGCACATTTTGCTCAATGAACTCGATTTGAGCTAAGCCAAAGATCAAAACCAGGTAAATTGTCAGAAATGTAATCGAATTGCGAAGATTATTCATACATGATATTATACCCTGTCTCGCTCGTTGAAAAAAAACTGGTGATTGCCCACCAGGGCCGAATATATCATATGGTTGAGTTCTACCCAAAAATTGCCCCCAAATCTGCCGTTGTTGAGAGCGAATTCTGCCCATAGGGGGGTGAACCGGGTAGTCACCAGGAAACCAGGTGATGGCTCATCCGTTAGACGGTAGACCAGGGACGATAGACAATACTCGGAATGTGAAGTGCATTCATGTCTAATCCTGATCCGATAGCCGTGCAAAAGGCAGAGTCGCGCCGCCTGTGCCGCGCGCAACGGGCGGCGTTGAGCGAGGCACAACGTCTGCAGGCAAGTCAGGCGATCTGTTGCCTCATCGAGGAGTGGCCTATCTTTCGCCAGAGCCGCGTGGTGTTGACCTATATGCCTATGCGCCAGGAGGTAGACCTGACCGCCTTGCTGGATCGGTGGCCCGAGAAGGTCTGGGTGCTGCCGCGCCTGGGGGAGGGGCCCGAGCGCCAGATGACCTTTCATGCCTATCACCCTCTGCGACTGATTCGCCATCGGTTTGGGATGCTGGAGCCGGCTCCTGATCTGCCGCTGATCTCGCCCCAGACCATCCACCTGGCTCTGGTGCCCGGCCTGGCCTTTGATCGCCACGGCTGGCGTTTGGGATACGGCGGTGGGTATTTCGACCGTTTTTTGCGGGGCTTTTCTGGCGTAAGTCTGGGGGTGACCTATCAGGCCCTGCTCGTGGACGATCTGCCCCATGACGAATTCGATGTGCCCGTGCAGTGGATCGTCACCGAAGCCGGCCTGTTTGCCGCAGGAGCGGTATAATCTTGCTGATGATGACTCCAATTTACCTGGATTATGCCGCAACCACGCCGGTGCACCCGCGCGTGCTCCAGGCGATGTTGCCTTATTTCAGCGAAGCGTTTGGCAATCCGTCTTCGATCCATCGTTACGGACAGACTGCCGAGGCGGCGGTGGAAAGGGCCCGCGAGACGGTGGCTTCGGTGTTGAATTGTCAGCCCGAAGAAGTGATCTTCACTTCTTGCGGTTCCGAAGCGGATAACCTGGCCCTGCGCGGGGTGATGCTATCCCCGCTTTATGCCAGCCGCCCTCGCTTGTTGACCTCGCGCGCCGAACATCATGCGGTGAGCAAAACGGCTGAACAGCTGGAAGCCTGCTTTAGCCGATCGGTGGGATGGCTGGCGGTGGATGCGTATGGTCAGGTGACAGTGGATGCGTTGCACGCGGCCTGGAGCGAAGACATCGCCCTGGTATCGGTGATGCTGGCCAATAATGAGATCGGCACAATCAATCCCGTGGCCGATCTGGCCCGGGTGGCTCACCAGCGCGGAGCCCGGTTTCACACCGATGCGGTGCAGGCCGCTGCCTATCTGGACCTGGACGTGCAGGCCCTGGGGGTGGATTTGCTGGCCCTGGGTGGACACAAGTTCTATGGGCCAAAGGGGGTAGGGGCGCTCTATGTGCGCCAGGGGACGCCTCTGCTGCCCCAGATCACCGGCGGCGGCCAGGAGGCCGGTCTCCGGGCCGGCACACACAATGTGCCCTATATCGTCGGCTTTGCCGAAGCGCTGCGCCTGGCCAGGGAGGAACGCCAGGAACGGATTGCCCATGTTCGCCCATTGCGGGATTATCTGATCGAGCGGGTGTTGCAAACTATCCCTGATGTCCGTTTAACTGGCCATCCTGTCCAGCGTTTGCCCAATCACGCCTCGTTTGTCTTTCATCGGGTGGACGGCAATCTGTTGTTGCAGTTGCTGGATGTAGAAGGATTTGCCTGCTCGTCCGGTTCGGCGTGTAAGACCGGCCAGCCGGAACCGAGTGAGGTGCTGCTGGCGTTGGGCCTGCCGCGGGAGTGGGCTCTGGGTTCGTTGCGCGTCACTCTGGGCCTGTATTCCACTATCGAACAGGTGGAGGCCTTTGTGCGAGCGTTGCCCGGCATCGTGGAGAAAGCACGGCGCCTCTCGGCCACAAAGGAGTAAGGCCGTGCGAAATCTGCCTGCAGGGAAGGGGAGGCGAGCATGAGCCGGGTTGTGGTGGCGATGTCCGGCGGCGTGGATTCGTCGGTGGCCGCCGCGTTGCTCAGAGAGCAGGGTCATGAGGTGATCGGAATGATGCTGCGCCTGTGGTCTCAGCCCGGCCAGGAGGATTCCAACCGGTGCTGCACGCCCGATTCAATGGCCCAGGCTCGCCGCGTGGCCGCCCGTTTGGGCATCCCGTTCTATGTGATCGATGCCAGGGAGGCTTTTTACAAGACGGTGGTGCGTTCCTTCCTGGAAGGTTATGCTTCCGGGATCACCCCTAATCCGTGCCTGGTGTGTAATCGCCAGATTCGCTGGACTCTGCTCTTCGAGCACGCTCTGGCGATGGGGGCAGAGTATCTGGCGACCGGTCACTACGCGCGGGTGGTTTTGGAGGGGGAGGGGGGACAGGCCAGGCTGTTCCGTGCTCGCGACGAAGCCAAAGATCAATCCTATGTCTTGCATGTGTTGCCGCAGGAGAAGTTGCGGCGTTCGCTGTTTCCAATCGGTGAGTATTTGAAGAGTGAAGTGCGCGAACTGGCCGCCCGGTTTGGCCTGCCGACGGCTTCGCGCCGCGATAGCCAGGACCTGTGTTTTCTGGCCGGCGAGGATTATCGCGCCTTCTTGCAACGCTACGCGCCTCAGGTGAACCGCCCTGGGCCGATCGTCAATCGGCGTGGGGAGGTGTTGGGGGAACATCGCGGGCTGGCCTTTTATACCATCGGTCAGCGCAAAGGTCTGGGGATCGCAGCCGCACAGCCGCTCTATGTGCTGGCTAAAGACCTGGCTCGCAACGCCCTGGTGGTGGGAAGCGCAGAGGAACTAGGGAGCACCGAGTTGCTGGCCGAAGGGGTGAACTGGGTCAGCGGCGAGGCGCCGCAGGAACCATTTCGGGCTCAGGTCAAAATCCGCTATACGGCGCGCCCGGCAGGGGCTGAGGTCACGCCCCTGGAGGGGGGAGCCCGCGTCCGGGTCCGCTTTGAATCGCTGGTCCGGGATGTGACTCCCGGTCAGGCGGCAGTGTTCTACGTGGGGGATGAGGTGATCGGGGGTGGGGTGATCGTTCCTGTGTAAAGTTTGTATAAAAAGGGGTGCTCCTTTCCTTGCCATCTCCCATCGGAAAGGTAGAATGGGGAGAACTGGAGGTTTGACAGTATGAAATCGAGAACGTGGGTCATTCTGCTGATTGTGCTGGTGATGGCGGGGGCTGGCTACTTTGTGTGGCAAAGACGGGCAGCGGCTTCGACCCCCCAGTTTCAGACAATGACTGTGGATCGCGGGCAGCTGGTGGCAACGGTCGGCGCCACAGGCACAGTGCGCGCTCGCCAGAGTGTGGTGTTAAACTGGCAGACCGGCGGCCAGGTGGAAAAGGTGAATGTGCAGGTAGGGGACCGGGTGCAGGCCGGTCAGGTGCTGGCCTCGCTGGCACCCACCTCGGTTGCCCAGAATATCATCCTGGCCCAGGCCGATCTGGTGGCCGCCCAAAAGGCCTTGGAGGATTTGCTTGAATCGAACACGGCCATGGTGCAGGCCTGGATCGCCATGCGTGAGGCCGAGAAGAAGTACGACCAGGCCAGAAAGAACTATGAGACCATGGCCCAGGGGAGTTATGAGTATCAGACGGTGGAGTATATCAACTTCCGGGGCCAGCGAATCGCCACCTTGAAGACGGTCAAGGTAGATCAGGTGGATCCGGAGACGCTGGAAGATCAACGCCTGAAGATGGAACTGGCCAAAGCCCAGTATGAGGATGCAAAGCGGGCGTTTGAGCGGCTGAAAGATGGGCCTAATGCAGAGGATGTGGCCGCCGCTCAGGCACGGGTGGATGCGGCCCGGGCCACGCTGGAGCAAATGTATCTGATCGCTCCCTTTGCCGCCACAGTCACCGAAGCCCATCCTCTGCCCGGCGATCGCGTCACCCCTGGCACCCCTGGCTTTCGCCTGGATGACCTTTCTATGTTGCTGGTGGATGTGGAGGTCTCTGAAGTAGATATCAACAGCGTTCGTCCCGGCCAGCTGGTCACGCTCACCTTTGACGCGGTCTTTGGCAAAGAGTATCATGGGGAAGTGGTCGAGGTCGGCCAGGTGGGTAAAGTATCCCAGGGGGTGGTGAATTTTGTGGTGACGGTGCGGATCACCGATGCCGATGAGTCCGTCAAACCCGGAATGACGGCGGCAGTGAACATCGTGGTCAACGAGATAGAGAACGTGCTGTTGATCCCTAATCGCGCCGTGCGCCTGGTGGATGGCAAACGAGTCGTCTACGTGCTGCGCGAGAATCAGGCTGTGCAGATCCCGGTGAGGTTGGGGCAATCCTCCGACACGATGAGCGTATTGCTGGATGGCGATGTTCAGGAAGGGGATCAGGTGATTCTTAACCCGCCGGTGACCATACGCCCCCAGGGACCGCCGTTCGGCGGCCGATAATCCCGGAGGTGGCCATGAATTGGGTGGTAGATGCCCGAGACCTGGTCAAGATTTACCGGATGGGCGAAGTGGAAGTGCATGCCCTGCGCGGTGTTTCGGTGCGGATCGCCCGGGGCGAAGTGGTGGCTATTATGGGGCCTTCCGGCTCGGGCAAATCTACGTTGATGAATATTCTGGGTTGTCTGGATCGCCCCACGTCAGGAGAGTATTTCCTGGATGGGGAGATGGTGGCCCAGATGAACGACGATCAACTAGCCGCAGTGCGCAACCGTAAGGTGGGGTTTGTCTTTCAGAGTTTCAATTTGCTGTCGCGGCAAACGGCGCTGGCCAATGTGGAATTGCCCCTGCGCTATGCCGGAGTAAGCCGAGAGCGACGCGAACGGGCCCTGGCCGCCCTGCAGGCGGTTGGCCTGGGAGATCGGGTCAGACATCGCCCCACTGAACTTTCGGGAGGCCAACAGCAACGGGTGGCGATCGCCCGCGCCCTGGTCAACAACCCGGCTATCCTGATGGCCGATGAACCCACCGGCAACCTGGATACCCGATCGGGCCGGGAGATTATGGAATTGATGCTCAGCCTGAACCAGGAGCGGGGGACCACCCTGATTATCGTCACCCATGATCCCAATATCGCCGCCTATGCTCAGCGGGTGATCCGCCTTCAGGATGGACAGATTGTTCAGGATGAACCTGTCGCAGAAAGGAAGGTGGTATGAGCCTCTTGCAAGCGGTTCTCGAAGCCCTGGATAGTTTGAGCGCCAACAAGTTGCGCTCTGGCCTGACGGTGTTGGGAATCGTGATCGGCGTGGCCGCGGTGATCGCCATGCTGGCGGTAGGCACCGGCGCCCAGGATGCGATCACCGGCTCGATCAGCGGGATCGGAACCAACCTGCTGTTCGTCTTTGGACAGGGGCGCGGGCCTGCGGCCCAGTTCGTCCGCAATCCCAAGCCCTTAACGTTGCAAGACGCGGCTGCCATTGCCGATCCCTTTCTGGCGCCTTCCGTGGCGCGCGTATCCCCGGTGCTGACCGGCACCTTTCTGGTCAGCACGGCCAGCGAACAGACGACCACCACCGTCTCTGGCGTGCAACCGGAGTACTTCCCGATGCGCAATTTTGTCCTTGCCGAAGGCGAAGCCATTCGGGAAGAGCACCTTCTGGCTCGTTCGGCTGTAACCGTGATCGGGCCAGACCTGGCAGAGAAACTCTACGGCCGGCGGGAAGGAGTGGTTGGCGAGACGCTGAACATTGATAATCAACCGTTTCGGGTGATCGGCGTGTGGGAACCCAAAGGGGGCGGCATGTTTGGCTCGGAAGACGAGGCAGCCCTGATCCCGATCACCACAGCGCAGGCGCGCCTGATCGTGCGTCGCGTTCGTGATCAGGTGGACGTGTTGCTGGTAGAAGCGGTGGATTCCCAATCGGTCACCCAGGCCGCAGACGAGGTGGCCTCGATTTTGCGCCTGCGCCATCGCACCGAGATCGGTGCCGATGATTTCACCATCCTGAGCCAGCAGGATTTTCTTCAAACTGCCTCGACCATCACCGGGGTGTTGACCATCTTCCTGGGCGGGATCGCAGCGATCTCGCTCCTGGTGGGCGGTATCGGCATCATGAACATCATGCTGGTCTCGGTGACGGAGCGGACAAAAGAGATCGGCCTGCGCAAGGCGGTGGGAGCGCGCAAGCGCGATATCCTGATTCAGTTCCTCACGGAGTCGTCCCTGCTCAGCCTGATCGGGGGCCTGATCGGCATAGTCTTTGGCTGGTTGATCTCGTATATTGTCGGTCGCGTGGCCGAGGCCTCAGGTACCCCCTTCTATCCTCGCGTTGGTCTGGATGCCATCCTGCTGGCTACCCTGTTCTCTGCGGCAGTAGGCCTGTTCTTTGGCATTTACCCAGCCAACCGCGCCGCCAATCTGGAGCCGGTGGAGGCGTTGCGCTATGAATAGCCAGATAGGCCAGGATTGATTATAATATCCCCATGTCTTCCTACCGGATTCTGATCACCGATGGATTGGACCCGCGTGCCCAATCCATCTTGCATTCCTGCATTGTGGATGACCGCACGGGCATCGGGGCTGAAGAACTGGTCGAGATCATCGGCCAGTACGATGCCCTGATCGTGCGTAGCCGCACCCAAGTGACGGCTGAATTGCTGGCGGTGGCCTCTCAACTCAAGGTGATCGGCCGGGCCGGCGTGGGCGTGGATAACATTGACCTGGAGGCCGCTCAGGCCCGCGGCGTGATCGTGGTCAACGCCCCTCAATCCACCACCCTGGCTGTGGCTGAACTGACCTTTGGCCTGATCCTGGCCCTGGCGCGGGAGATCCCCCGTGCCGATGCGGCCATGAAACAGGGCCACTGGCTCAAGAAAGAGCTGGAAGGGGTGGAACTCTACGGTCGCACCCTGGGCATTCTGGGGATGGGACGGATCGGCACCGAAGTCGCCCGGCGAGCGCGTGCCTTTGGAATGCAGGTGCTGGGCTATGACCCCTTGCTCACCCCCGATCAAATCCGCGGCCGGGTGGCCGAACCCAGCGATCTGGATGACCTGTTGGCCCAATCCGATTTCCTCTCTCTGCACATGCCATTGACCCCGGAAACGCGCGGCCTGATCAACGCCACGGCGTTCGCTCGCATGAAAGACGGCGTACGCATCGTCTGCACTGCCCGTGGCGGGATCATTGACGAAGCCGCGTTGCTGGCGGCCCTGGAATCGGGCAAAGTGGCTGGCGCCGCCCTGGATGTCTTTTCCGTCGAGCCGCCCGGCCTGACCGATCTGGTGAAACATCCCCGTCTGATCGCCACCCCTCACATCGGCGCGCAAACCCTCGAAGCCCAGGCACGCGCCGCAGAGGACATCGCTCATGAAGTCTTGCACGCCTTGCAGGGCAAGAAATTGCGCTGGCGCGTGGTCTGAGCGATTCGCTGCGCCTGCGATCCTCTGCCCCGCAATCACCCTGCTCAACGGATAACCTACCATGGAACAAAAATTCAACGAACTTAAATCTATCCTGAACGAAGTGGCCGATATTCAACATGCCGCTGCCCTGCTCAGTTGGGATCAGCAAACCTACATGCCGCGGGCAGGAGCGGAAGCCCGGGGCTATCAACTGGCCACTCTGCAACGAATGGCCCACCAAAAATTCACCGATCCCAAAGTAGGCCAGTTGTTGGACGACCTGCGAGATGCCTTTCCGCCAGACAGCGACGAACATGCCTTGATCCGCGTCGCCCGTCGCGATTACGAGAAGGCGACCCGCGTCCCGCCCGAATTCGTAGCCGAGCAGGCTCGAGTCACCGCTGCGGCCCATGAGGCCTGGGTTGAAGCCCGTGCCCGCTCCGACTATGCTCACTTTGAACCCCATCTGGCGCGCATTCTCGACCTGGTCCATCGCTACATCGGCTTCTTCCCTGCCTCCGATCACCCCTACGACATCCTGCTGGATGACTACGAACCGGGCATGAAAACCGCCGAGGTGCAGGCCATCTTTGCGGAATTGCGCAAACGCCAGGTGCGCCTGATTCAGGCCATCTCCGAAGCCAGGCAGGTGGATGACTCATTCCTGCACCTGAACTATCCCCTTTCCAGACAGCGCGCCTTTGGCCAGAAAGTGCTGAATGCGATTGGCTTTGATTCCCACCGCAATCGCCAGGATCAATCGCCCCATCCCTTCTGCACCTCGTTCAGCATCAACGACGTACGCATCACCACCCGCTACCAGAAAAACTTCCTGAACGCCGCCCTGTTTGGCTCCATGCACGAAATGGGGCATGCCCTATATGAAATGGGCATTCACCCGTCCTTCGAGCGCACCCCCCTGGCCAACGGCGCCTCCCTAGCGGTGCATGAATCCCAATCTCGCCTGTGGGAAAACCTGGTGGGGCGCTCGCTGGCCTTCTGGGAACACTTCTACCCTCTCCTGCAAAAAACCTTCCCCACCCAACTGGGCAACGTCAGCCTGCGCAAATTCTACAAAGCCATCAACAAAGTCCAACCGTCCCTGATTCGCGTGGAGGCCGACGAAGCCACCTACAATCTGCACATCATGCTGCGGTTAGAGATCGAGATCGCCATGGTCGAAGGGAGCGTATCGTTGCGCGACTTGCCTGCCCTGTGGAACGATAAGATGAAGGAATACCTGGGCGTAGTGCCGCCCAACGATGCCCAGGGTGTGCTGCAAGACATCCACTGGTCCTTTGGTGGCCTGGGCTACTTCTCCACCTACGCGTTGGGCAACCTGATCGCCGCCCAACTCTGGGAAAAGATTCAGACCGAGATCACCGACCTCACGGCCCAGATTCGGCGTGGCAAATTCGATGCCCTGCGCGGCTGGCTGCATGCCCACCTCCACGTTCACGGACGCAAATACGAACCGCAAGAACTGGTGCGCCGGGTGACGGGTTCGCCGATTGATCCCAATCCCTATCTGCGCTACCTCGAAACCAAGTACGGTGACATCTACGAACTATAAGTGGGATCGAGACCGGGCGCCTCGCGTCGCCCCGGCCTCGATCCTCGCCCGATTCAGGTTCCTGGCCCTCAGCCTCTTCCTCCTCGCTTCTTTCTGGACCCTGAGCGGATGCGCCTCGAATCGCGCCTCCTACCCCACGCCTTTCCCTACCGAAGTTCTCCCCACCGTGGTGGCGCAAACTGCCCAGGCACTCCGGTCCACTGCCCTGGCTCTTACCCCCTCTCCGACGATCACCCTGACCCCTACTCTCACCCTTACTCCGACCCTCACGCTCACTCCCACACCCCTGCCGCCGGCGCCTCCCGCCCGCATCCGCTTCCTGGCGCCCGGGCCACTTTCTTTGCTCACTTCACCCCTTCGGGTTCGGGTGCACCTGTTTCCGGGGGAGACCAACCGGGTTCAGGTCTCCCTCTATGGAGAAGACGGTCGCCTGCTGACGCGTATTCTCTCGCCCCTCGGCCAGGACCTCCCGCCGCCGGGCATCGAATTCACCGTGGCCCTGACTTTTGAAGTGCGGGTAGCCGAACTGGGCCGCCTGGAAGTGTTGATGAGAGACAAAGCCGGTCGCATAGAGGCACTGAACTCGATCCATGTCACCCTGTTACCCCTAGGGAACAGCCGGGTGCATCCGGCGGATATTCCCTATGAACGGGCCGTCTTCTATTCCCCCCGGCCCGGAGATCAGGTTGCCGGGGGTGTGCTCACCGTGGAAGGGGCCTTCTGGCCGTTGAACGATCAACCAGTCTTTCTGGAATTGCAGGACGAGACAGGACGTCCACTGATGACGCGGCAACTCTCCCTGGTGGGTGACACCTACCTCCCCTTTCAAACCACCCTGCCCTATCGCCTCACCCAACCCACCTCGGCACGCCTGGCCATCCGCCAGACAGACCCGCGTTTCAATGAAATTGCCTATCTCTACAGCATTCCCATCACCCTCTACCCCTAACTGGACAATCCTCTATCTTTCAGGTATCATTAGTGCATCCTGGCACCAATTCCCCTGACAGGGTGTGGTACATTTGAAACCTCATGATGGGAGATGTGATCCTGACCGGCCCTGCTTCGCCCGGATAGCCTCTTCTGTCCGGGCCGTTATGCGTACCGTTCCTGGCTGGTTGGGTGAGCACCTGGCGCGGAATTCATTTGACATCCATTGCATGGAGGCATGATGACGGACTTAATCCAGCAAATCACCAGCAGCCTGCAGAAACAGATCGAAACCTTTGAACCGTCTGTTCGGGTGGCCGATATTGGCACTGTGATCGAAGCAGGAGATGGCATCGCACGGGTGAGCGGTCTGAGCAACGTGGGCTACCATGAACTGGTGCAATTTGAAAACGGCGTGATGGGCATTGCCCTCAACCTGGAGAAAGACAGCGTAGGCGTGATCATCATGGGCGAATACGCCGGCATCACCGAAGGGATGACCGTGCGCGCCACCGGCCGCATTGCCTCGGTTCCAGTGGGAGACGCCCTGATTGGTCGGGTGGTGAATGCCCTGGGCGAGCCAATTGATGGAAAAGGACCGATCCAGTTCAGCGGTTACCGCCCTATTGAGCGGATCGCTCCTGGCGTGGTCTATCGCCAGGATGTGGATACGCCGGTGCAGACCGGCATCAAGGCCATTGACGCCATGATCCCCATCGGTCGTGGCCAGCGCGAACTGATCATCGGCGATCGCCAGACTGGCAAGACCGCCATCGCCATTGATACCATCATCAATCAAAAAGGCAAAAATCTGATCTGCATCTACGTGGCCATTGGCCAGAAGAAAGCCCAGATTGCCCGCACCGTGGGCATCCTGGAGCGCTACGGTGCGATGGATCACACCATCGTCGTGGTGGCTTCCGCCGATGAACCGGCCGCCCTGCAATACCTGGCCCCCTATGCCGGTTGTGCCATTGGTGAAGAATTCATGGAAACCGGCCGCGATGCCCTGGTGGTGTATGACGATCTCTCCAAGCATGCCTGGGCCTATCGCCAGGTCTCCCTGCTGCTACGTCGCCCTCCGGGGCGCGAAGCCTATCCGGGTGATGTCTTCTACTTGCATTCTCGCCTGCTTGAGCGGGCGGCTCGCCTTTCGAATAATTACGTCATCGTGCCTCGTGAGTTTGAGCATTCAGAAGCCGAACCCACCGATGCAGTAGATGGCAAAGTGTACCGTGGGCCGCTCTCCAAACATGAGGCCGAACAGGCTCTCAAGGCTATGCCCAATGCGGAAGCCTATAAGATCGTCAAAGTCAAGGGGAGTGGAGGCTCCCTGACTGCTCTGCCGATCATCGAAACCTTGCTGGGTGATGTATCGGCCTATATCCCGACCAATGTCATCTCGATCACCGATGGGCAGATCTTCCTGGAGACCAACCTATTCAACGCCGGGATTCGCCCGGCCATCAACGTAGGCATTTCGGTCTCTCGCGTGGGTGGCGATGCCCAGACCAAAGCCATGAAACAGGTAGCGGCTCGTCTGCGCCTGGACATGGCCGCCTATCGAGAACTGGCAGCCTTCGCCCAGTTTGGCTCTGACCTGGATAAAGCCACCCAAGCCCAACTGGCACGTGGTCAGCGCATGCAGGAACTGCTCAAACAGCCTCAATACTCGCCCATGGCGTTAGAAAATCAGGTGATCGTGATCTTCGCCGGCACCAACGGCTATGCCGATGCTGTGCCTGTGGAGAAGATTCGCCAGTGGGAAGCCGATCTGATCCGCTATATGGAGACCGTTCATCCGCAGATCGGCCGCGACATCGCTGAGAAAAAGGTGATCACCGATGAGAACCGGGCCGCGCTGATCAAGGCCCTGGATGCCTTCAAAACCTCCTGGCAGGGATAAGCCATGGCCTCGTTGCGTGAGATGCGGCTCCGCATTCGGAGCGTCCGAAACATTTCCCAGGTCACGCGCGCCCTGGAGGCGGTCAGCGCCAGCAAGGTGCGCAAGGCCATGCAGGCGGTGATGGCCACCCGCCCCTATGCCACCAAAGCCTGGCAGATTTTGAAACACCTGGCCACGCAACCCGGTCGGGAGAGCCTGCATCCTCTTCTGACCCGTCGGCCAGAAATTCGCAATACCCTGGTCGTGGTGATCAGTGGCGATCGTGGTCTGGCGGGTGCCTATAACACCAACGTGATCCGTTTTGTCTCTCGACATTTTGATTCCTACCCCAATCCAGTCTCCTACATTGCGGTAGGACGCAAAGGGCGCGATTTGCTGATTCGGCGACGCAAGAACGTGATTGCCGAGTTCAGCAACCTGCCGGCTGCACCCTCGTTTGCTGATGTGTCGGCCATTGGGCGCCTGGCAGTGGAAGAATTCCTGGCCGGTCGGGCGGATGAGGTGTTTATCGTCTACACCGACTTTATCAACATGATGCGCCAGGAAACGGTGATGAAGCGCCTCCTCCCCCTGGAATTGGATCGCGAGGAACGGGTGGAGGCCTTCAACAATGCCCGATCGGGCATTCCTGCGACCTATATTTATGAACCCAGCGAGCGTCTGATCCTGGATGAGATCGTCCCTCGCTTCACCGCGCTCCAGGTGTATCAGGCCATCCTGGAATCCCTGGCCAGTGAGCACGCGGCTCGCATGGTGGCCATGCGCAACGCCACCGATAGCGCCCTGGAACTGGTGGAGCAACTCAAACTGGAGTACAACAAAGTGCGCCAGCAAACCATCACCAGCGATATGCTGGATATTGTGGGCGGCGCCAATGCCCTGGAACAGGCGCAACGACCTGTCGCGGACTCATCCTCACTCTGAGTGACTTTCTGGAGGCATAAAGAATGACAAGAGCAATTGGACGTGTAGTGCAAATCCTGGGTGGTGTAGTGGATGTGGAATTTCCCGAGGGAGAAGTGCCTGAGATCTACGAGGCCATTGAGGTCGAGCGCGAGGGCAAACCCCCGCTGGTTCTGGAAGTGCAAAAACATTTGGGCAATAACTGGGTGCGCACGATCGCCATGGATAGCACCGATGGATTGCGGCGTGGTGTGCATGCCGTGGCGACCGGTGCTCCGATCACTGTCCCAGTAGGGCCGGCCACGCTGGGACGTGTCTTCAATGTGTTGGGCCGACCGATAGACGAGCGAGGACCGGTAGAATCCCCGCTTCGTTATCCCATCCACCGCCCGGCTCCGCCGTTTGCCGAGCAATCTACTCGCGTAGAAGTCTTTGAAACCGGCATCAAGGTGATTGACCTGATCGCTCCCTTTACCAAAGGCGGCAAGACCGGCATTTTCGGCGGTGCGGGTGTTGGCAAGACCGTGATCATCATGGAACTGATCCGTTCGGTGGCGATTGAGCACGAAGGATATTCGGTCTTTGCCGGCGTGGGCGAACGCACCCGTGAAGGGACGCAACTGTATCGTGAAATGATCGAAGCGGGCGTGATGAAAGACACTGTCATGGTGTATGGTCAGATGAACGAACCTCCAGGGGTGCGCCTGCGCGTTGGCCTGACCGCCCTCTCGATGGCAGAATATTTCCGTGATCAGGGCAAAGACATCTTGCTGTTCATTGATAACATCTTCCGCTTCTCCATGTCTGGTTCTGAGGTCTCGGCGCTCTTGGGACGCATGCCCTCTGCGGTGGGCTATCAACCCACGCTGGCAACCGAGATGGGCGAACTCCAGGAGCGCATCACCTCCACCCGAACCGGATCGATCACCTCCATGCAGGCGGTATACGTCCCGGCGGATGACTATTCTGACCCGGCTCCGGTGGCTACCTTCACCCACCTGGATGCCACCATCGCCCTGGAGCGTTCGATTGCCGAAAAGGGCATCTACCCCGCGGTGGACCCACTGGCTTCGACCTCGCGCATCCTCGATCCCAACATTGTGGGTGAAGAGCACTATCGCACTGCCCGGGAGGTGCAACGCGTCTTGCAACGCTACAAAGACCTGCAGGATATTATCGCCATCCTGGGGATTGACGAACTTTCGGAAGACGACAAACTGATCGTGGCCCGCGCCCGCAAGATTGAACGATTCTTCTCCCAACCGTTCTTTGTGGCCGAGCGTTTCACCGGCATCCCCGGGCGTTATGTGCCGCTCAAGGAAACCATTCGCGGCTTCCGCGAGATTCTGGATGGGAAGTGTGACGATCTGCCCGAGCAGGCTTTCATGATGGCCGGCACGATTGACGATGTGCGCGCCAACGCAGAACGATTGGCCGCTCGTGCCGCTTAGCGCATGGCCTTGCTCTGGTTTCCTCAACGGAGAGCGATATGACCATCCGCTGTGAGATTGTGGCCCAGGACCGCATGGTGTATCAGGATGATGTGGATATCGTCATCCTGCCGGGCACAGAAGGGGAAATGGGTATTCTGCCTCATCATGCGCCGCTTTTGACTACCCTCAAGTATGGCGTGGTCAAGGTGCGCAAGCAGGGTCAGGAGCAGATTTTTACCGTAGCGGGCGGGATCGCTGAGGTGCAGCCAGATGGGGTGACCATTCTGACCGATGCCGCCGAACACATTGACGAGATTGATGAAGAGCGCGCCGAGCGGGCCCGTCGTCGTGCTCAGGAACTGCTGGAGAAGGGCGTACCTATGGATACCGATACCTATCTGACCATCGAGGCGGCTTTGCGTCGTTCCAATTTGCGCCTGGAGGCTGTCCGACGGTATCGGAAGGGACGCTCCGCTTTGCCAACGGAGAAGTAAGGCGTGGCCCTGTTCTCGAAAGACCTGGGGATTGACCTGGGCACCATGTTCACGCGACTGGCTGAGGCGGGCCAGGTTCTGGTGGAGGAGCCGACCATTGTGGCCATCGAGGTCGATTCGGAGCGGATGACCGAGAAGATGATCGCCTACGGCCACGAGGCGCGCGAGATGATTGGTCGCACGCCGGAAACCATCGAACTGGCCCGCCCGCTCAAAAACGGCGTGATCGCAGACTATGAGATCGCCCAAACCCTGCTCGCCTATCTGATCCGCCGAGTGAGTGGGCCGTTGCGCTTTATCCGCCCGCAGGTGATGATCTCGGTGCCCTATGGCGTCACGGGTGTAGAGCGGCGAGCCGTGTATGAGGCAGTGATGGAAGCCGGAGCCCACCAGGCCTACCTGATCCCTCAACCTCTGGCCGCAGCGCTGGGCATGGATTTGCCTATCGGCTCCCCTTCCGGCAACATGGTGATCTGCCTGGGAGGTGGATGTAGCGAAGCCGCTGTGCTTTCCATGTATAGCCTGGTCTCTGCCGAGACTCTGCGCCTGGGTGGTCTGGACCTGGATGAGGCCATCATTACCTATGTGCGTCGCAAATACGGCGTGATCCTGGGCCAGTTGACCGCCGAACAACTCAAGATCAAGATCGGCGCGGCTGTGCCCCAGGAGGAAGAACAGGTGATGGAGGTCCAGGGTCAGGATCAGGTGACGGGCCTGCCCCAACCGGTCACCCTGAGCACCAGCGAGATCGCTGAGGCGTTGCAAGATCCGCTGAAACAGATCGTGGAGGTGTGTCGGCGGGTGCTGGAGAAGACGCCGCCAGAACTGGTCTCAGATATTATCGATCGAGGGATAGCCTTGTGCGGTGGTGGGGCGCTGCTGCGTGGGATTGACAAGTTGATCACCAAATCGCTGGGCGTGCCGGCCTATCTGGTGGATAATCCCCTGACCTGTGTGGTGGAAGGCACTGCCCGAGGGGTAGGAATGTACAACGTGTTGCGTCGCAGCCTGCCCCAGGTCGGATGAAGAAGCGGCAAGGAGCGCGGACAACCACGGGGTTCTCTGGAGGGAAGGCGTTTGAGCGAGCGGTATGGCAGTCACGGGGCGATCTTCCGCCTGTCGTAACAAAACATCGGATGAGGAAAAACGATGGTCAGACAAATTCCCGATATTATTGTAGGCCGGTTGCCGATCTACCTGAGAGCGTTGCAGCATCTGGCTGAACAAGGCTGGCACACGGTTTCGTCGCAGGAATTGGGGGAGCAGGTGGGTCTCTCGGCGGCGCAGATACGCAAAGACCTCTCTCAGTTCGGTGAGTTTGGCAAGCAGGGCACCGGCTACAATATTCCCTTTTTGATCGAAAAGTTACGTGCCATTTTGAAGGTGGATCGCATCTGGGATGTGGCCGTGGTGGGCGCCGGAGATATGGGGCATGCCCTGGCGCGTTATCAGGGCTTCGTCAACCGCGGCTTTCGCATCGTCATGATCTTCGATAACGATCCCGCCAAGATCGGCAAGCGGATCGGGGATTTTGTGATAGAAGATGCGGCCCATCTGGTGGAGCGGATTCGCTCGGCTGGCATCCAGATTGCCATGATCACCGTGCCGGCCTCGGCGGCGCAGCAGGTGGCCGATCAACTGGTGGAAGCCGGCGTGAAAGCCATTTTGAATTATGCCCCCATTCATCTTAGTGTTCCCCCGAGGGTCCGCATCCAATATATTGATCCGGCCACCCACCTGCAGCGCATGACGTATTATCTCTAGCCCGGCGGTCTCTCTGGCCGGTCCATCCCTTACCGGCGGGGGATGAGTTTTTGCAAAAGAGGAGCAGCGTATGGCGTTCTCACAGATTCTGGAAGTAGCCGTTGGGTTGATCCTGGTTTACTATGCCCTCGGGGCTATAGTATCGTGGATCACCCGATTCATCCTGGATCTTCAGGAGACCCGCGGGGTGATCCTGGAAGAGTATCTGAAGAAATTTCTGGGCGACCGAACCGTGGACCTGGTGTTATTACCCCAATTGCAGGCTTATCGTCCGGTTCGTTTTATCTCCCTGACAGGGTTTTTCAAAGGGCAACCCCAGGCAGTGCGCCTGGAGAAAGTGCCGGTGGACGTTTTGCTGGATGCCTTTTTCGACCTGACCGGTCTGACCGGCCGGCCAAATCTGGATGCCGAGGCGTTGAAAGAGCACATCATCAATGCGCTGCCACCCTCCGAGGGGCGAGAGACGCTGCTCCAGTGGATCGATCAGGGAGTGAATAACGTCAACCTGATGCGTGCCCGTGCTCATAGTTACTTTACCGGTTTGCTCAATCAGGTAGCCGATGCTTTCAAGGCTCAGGCGCGGCGGGTGGTCATCCTGCTCTCTATAGCGGTGACGTTGCTTCTCGGTGTAGATAGCCTTCAACTGGCCAGAGATCTCTGGCTCAATGCCGAACTCCGTTCGATGATGGCTGGGCAGGCTCAGGCCATCCTGCAGCAACCGGAACCAGACCTGGACTCACTGCTCCGCACCCTGGACCAATTTTCTATTGTAAAGTTCGGCTGGTGGCAGATCGGGGATACTCTTCCCCCGGAGGGAGATGCCATGGCCTGGGCCAGGTTCATTTTCTTGAAAGTGCTGGGCCTGGGTTTGACCGCAACCGCCGTTTCGCGAGGCTCCTCGTTCTGGTATGATCTCTTCAAGAAATTAACCGGTTCCCAAACCTCTCCTATCCATCCCTCCTCCACAAGCGCTGACGAAGCAGTAGGGTAATACTCACCGACTTCAGTCGGCGTTCACCAACTAAAGTTGGCGTTACGTTCACCAACTAAAGTTGGCATTACGTTCACCAACTAAAGTTGGCGTTGCGTTCACCAACTAAAGTTGGCGCTACGTTCACCAACTAAAGTTGGCGCTACGTTCACCAACTAAAGTTGGC
>FWWL01000104.1_pt1 | contig 148559 bp, 113 predicted proteins | sample 2228331 | NCBI WGS metagenome assembly FWWL01 (sample SAMEA103939775, study PRJEB20133) | metagenome | reverse complement strand
CAAGCTTTATGACCAGATTATGCCCAATAAAGCCTTGTCCGCCTATAACCAATATATTCATGCTTCCTCCTGCTGAATAATATCCTTTATTCTAAGATAAATTTATCATTATAACTTAAAATTATTTATCATTTATATACTCAGAATATATATCCAAATACTCTTTGACATTATCCTGTATTGATTTTTCATAACTTGCATTATTAGATATCCTTACTAAATCATCGGGATTTTCACAGCATTTCTTTAGCAGCTTATACAGCTCCTGCACATCTCCCTGAGTAAAAAGAAATCCGTTGAAATCATGCTTGATAAACTCGTTCATTCCATCAACATCTGATACTATTACAGGAGTGCGGGTTGCTAGGGCATTAAGCAGGACCAGCGGAGCATTTTCATACCATATTGAAGGAATAACAAGAACATCTATCTCTGCTAGTACTTCGCCAAGGTTTTTCCGTGGAAACGTACCCAAGAACTCTATATTTTCCCTTGATCCTATCAGGCTTCTTAATTTCTCTGTGAACTTAATGTCTTGATTTGTATCTCCATATATTTTTAACTTTGCATCCTTGCTATCCAATTGATTAATGGCATTCACCAGTATATCAACACCCTTATGTGCACTTACCTGGCCAATATATCCAAAGGTTAAAGGCTTATCAAAACCGACACGTGGATTTGTATGGCCTGTAAGAGGCTTTCGATTAAGCCCGAAGGTGAGTTTTTGAATCTTTTCTTTTGGAAAACCATTGCTGATATACGTCTTGGCAAGAAAGTCAGTAGGTGCTACCAGCTTTTTAAAAACCTTATAATGTTCTTTTATAATCTGCTTTCGCTGTACTATGTCCCTTGAAGCTTTAAGCAGAGGCGAATCACCTGATTTACTCAATAACGTGAGATATGAAAGCATTTTATATGAGCCACTCAATTTACCTATGGCGCCTGAACTGTTCCTTAGAGCTTCAAGCCTTCCATGCACCGAGAAGTAACATTCCAGGCAATTGCTTGAACACTTATCTGGTCCTTTGCAGAAGGCACCATCGCTTCTTTTCAGAATATAGTTGAAGCATATGCCGAAAAAGTCAGTCATAGTCAAAACCGCCGGTATTCCCTTCGCCTCTATAACCTTCAAAAAAGAGACTGACAGGTTCAGCGTGTGCAAACAGTGAATAACATCCGGCTTAAAATCATCAATAATATTGCTTATTAATTCGTTGAAATCATTTCTGCAATAAGTATCCATAAATCGCTTAACAGGTTTCTTGCTTGTATCCAGGCTGATAACAGAAACCCCATCATAAGTATATTCGCCATAAGACTTGTCACCTATTTGCTCAGTATGGGAATTCGCAGTGAGTATGAGCACATCATGCCCCATTTCCTTTAGGGCTTTTGCTATTTCCAGAGTATAGGTTTCCGTACCGAATATATGCTTTGGATAAAAGCAATGCACTGTTAATAATACTTTCATTTGAGCAACTCCTTATTGAAAATTCACTTGGACAGAAGCCTGTCATATATCTGTTCATATTTAGAAACCATGGATTCCACACTGAAGTAATCCTGAGCCCTTTTTCGCAGCTCACTTCCCTTTGCTTTATTTGCATCTGGATTATCCAGATAATAAATCGTCTTTTCTACTAGTTCTTCCAGGCTGTTTCCCAAAGTATCCTCCCCATCAAGTATTTCCGGCAAAGCGCCAATGTTGAATCCCGTAACCACCATCTCCTTATTCATGGCGAAGGGTGTTACCTGACCAAAGCTTTCCTTCCATACAGGGGCAATAAATATAGAAAACTTATCATATGTGGCTGGAAGTTCTTTATAAGGAACATAACCCTCAAATACAAAATTCTCTCTTACTTTTTCCTTATATACCTGTCTTACATATGAATTGAAAAACGTCCCATACCCTACTATGTGTATTAGTATTTCCGGTTTTCTTTTCGCCAACTCAATAAACACTTTTATCGAGTCTTCCCTGAGCTTATCCGGTTCCAGCCTGTACACCATGCCTACAGCATATGGCCTCGTATTTTCTTTCCTGGGCCCAAAGTGCGAAAGATCGATGCCCGGGTGTATTACAGATGAATTATCGGGAAACTGCCCGAACATCCTTCTTGCATACTCACTGACATATACATATTCATCCACCTTATGATGCATATATGCGGCTATAGGCGTGTTAATATTCTCTACAACCTTGCAGTCATAAGCATTTAGAGAATTGAAAATATGCTCATACCAGGTATCTCCCCAGTAATGAATATGCAGAAGGTCTGCATTCTTTCTTTTCAGAAAATCAGATACTTCCTCACCTGATTTGACTCCTGAAAAGTCGTGTATTGTCATACCTTTGTGTTTGCCTTCCTTAGGTAATGCTGCCGTGATTATCTCCATGTCGTATTTATGGCCTAAATGCTCAATGAGATCTATAATAAGCTGCGTTGAACCACCAACAAAGGTATTCGGTATTGCATGAATAATCTTAGGCCTTTCTTCTTGTACCTTATTTTTAATTCTTACATCATATAGCACAGGCTTGCTTAAAGTGGTAGCAGCACGGACCTGCCTAGACAGTTCTATAGTCATCTTGTTGATATCGAACTTCTGCCTCCACTTTTTCTGTGGCTCGTCCCAATAAGCAGCATGACTAACTTCATATATATATTGCATTTTGTTATGCATTGAGTTTTTAAACGCCCTTAAGCCTTTATTGCCTCTTTCCTTTACACTAAGTTTAAAAACTTCATAGTTCTCTATCCCCATGCCGCTAAGCTGCTTTGATATTTCATCGTAATACATGCTGGTTATTATAATCTTATCAAAGTCCAATGTCCCCAGCTTATCAGGGGAAATTATCTCAATTCCTTGGAATCTCGTTCCCCATTTGTTTTTGTCATTATCACAGAAGTACAAAATATTACAAGCTCTCCTAAACCTTTTCGCGGCTGCTTCTCCAGATTTTGAAGCACCAAATAGTATTATTCTCTTTTTCATTTGCAATGCTCCTTTCAGTCAGGTTTCAGCACATACCGTTTACTACTTCTTCCAAAGATACAACCGTTCCTAAACCTTTGTCTCCCAACACATTCCTTATGTTCTCAAAATCGTAGGTAGGTGTTACTATTACTATATCAGCTACATCACTGCTCAAACCATCTACGCTTAAAACTCTAATATTATCAAGATGTCTTTCACTAAAGGCATTATCTATAAAGCATGTCACAGAAGCCCCAAAGCAACTCATTTCCTTATAGAGTTTCAAGCCAAGGTCACCAGCTCCATATATGGCTACCTTTGCATGCATATTATCCTTAAAAAACAATTCCATGGATTTGCCTTCACTTTTATTGCAAAACCATTTACTAAGTATAATATAGTTGTTCCTTTGCCTGTCCAAAGCTCCTTTATACTCGGCAATAGCGGTCTCATGCCTATTTAATGCTACTCCTAGACTTATAAATGTCTGACTCTGGGTCAATATGAATAGAAGACTATATTTTAAAGGCAATCTGCATAGTATATTCTTTACTATATAATTAAAGTTCTTTACCAGGTCGCCTTTGGTTATAGCATGTCGCGCTAATATACCAATCTGAATTGTCATAGCCTTACTTTCAATAAAGTCTGCTCTGTGCTTGTTCAGCATTATTGATATAGCTTCAATATAAGCGAAGTCATTAAACGTAATGCTGTTACTCGTATAATACACATTTACCAGGGGTTCATTTATGAGCTCAAATATATAATGCTTCGATATCCTTATCCATAACTCCCAGTCCTGAAGCCTGGGCAGTCTTTCGTCAAAGCCTCCTGTTTTCTTAAAACACTCACTCCTAACCAGTGCCGTTTGAGTTGTCACCAAATTATAACGCAAAAACTTTTCATGAATAAAACCGCTGCTCCCCGCATTTATAATATTTGCATCAGGGAAGTATTCCATAGTATTGCCATTATGCTTAATACAGCTGGTGTATACTACTCCAAGGCTTGAATCAGATAATTCGAATACCTTCATCTGCTTATCCAACTTTTGCGGTAGCCATTCGTCATCACTGTCCTGAAAAGCAATGTAATCCCCTTTAGCTGCCTTTATTCCTGTGTTTCTTGTCGCTCCACCGCCTTTATTAGATTCATGCCTCAGATACCTTACTCGTTCATCCTTTATTTCACTAACAATTGTTTCTGTATCATCCACCGAAGCGTCATCTACAACAATAAGTTCAAGATTGGCGTATGTCTGGTTCAGTACGCTCCTTATAGCTCTCTTAATAGTACTTGCACGGTTATAAGTAGGTAAGATGACACTGATCAAAGGTCTCGTTTCACCCATCTTTATCTTCCTCCATTAACATTGAACTCCTCATTTATACATTCACTTTCTGCAAATAATCAAATCCTCAGCTTTATTAAGTGAGTATCGCTCAATACACTTGGAATTATATATAGATTCAACTTCTACAATCTCTGTTTTAAACCCTGCTTTTCTCAACCTGTCAAAATAGTCCATACCATATACTCTTACATGATCACCTTGACCAAACTTCTCAAGACGTTCTTCAAAGGTAGTAATTCTGTCATCCTCAAAAGTTAACTCAAGGGTCTTGCAAAGCGGCACCATCAAGCTGGACCATCCTCCAGGCTTTAACACTCTATATAACTCAGACATCGCTTTTATGTCATCTATAATATGCTCTAAAACATGATTACATAATATTATATCGAAACAATCATCCTCAAACCTTAAATCAGTTAAATCCATTTTGACATCTGCAAGAGGTGATTCTATATCGATACTAATATATTCAATGTTTTTCATAGCTCGCAGATTCCTTTGTATCATCTCTTCAGGCGCTACATGCAATACTTTAAGCCTGGTATTTTGAATATCAGGCTTGCCAAGCATGTATAACCACAAAAGGCGATGTCTTTCCAATGAGCCACAGGACGGACACTGTGCATTGGGCCTTGATATTATTCCAAAAGGCAGGAATTCGTTATAGTTCCCACCACAGCAAGGGCATTCAAAGATATTGCCAATAAGGTTGATCATAAAGTCATAATCAAAGTTTTTCTTCTCAATCAATCCCATTTCTCGCAGCTGGTCACCTATTTCCTTATGGTACATGCTTGCTATCAGTACAAAAACCTTATCCGTGCCCTCTTCCAACAGCTTGTCTGGACTAAAAACAGACTTGCCAAGAAAAAAAGAACCTTGTTTCTCCTTATTATTATCAATATAATACGAGATGTTTTGTACTCCCAAAATATCTGTCAGTTTTTCTCCCGACTTGCCTGTACCAAATATAATGAGCTTTTTATTTCCTACATAATTCATAAGTTGATTTAGCATACCGTTCTTGGCTCCTTTAATCATATAACTCAGATGAATAGCATTTAATAAGGTTTTTGAAACACCTTGACCCTGACTAATACTGAACTATTTGTTTGGTCTTAATACTATCACATCCTGGAAATCATGAATTGCGCCGCTATTGATGGTAATATCCTTATATAATACATTCCAGTTCTCAAGTATATAATTGTGAGGTATAAAAGTAATGCCATATTTATAATCTTCAGAAGTGAGGTGGCATCTATCCTGCAGTATGAAAGAATATTTATTATTTTTGAATCCTGTAATTGCCTCATTAAAATCTTCTTCTCGAATATCGAGCATTTTAAAAACTTTTTCTTCCTCTTGAGCCAGCTCTAATGCCCTCTCACTATGAGTCGTAATAAATATTACTCCCCCAGGTTTCGTAACCCTATGCAGCTCCTGCAGTAAGAATCTATGATATTCTTCTGTTATGTGTGTAAAAACAGAAATAGAGTATATACAATCAAATGTATCGTCTTCAAACGGGAGAGGGGTTTCTACTGTAGTGTGAACAGCCCTTGCATACTGGAGGTTATCACCTACCCAGTCAATATGCTCTTTATCAATATCAACACAGTAAAAGTCGAATTCATGATTTTTGATTAACCTAGCAACTCTACCGCAGCCGCAGCCAAAATCTATTACGGTACTAAATTCATTCCAATCAACAGGTGATACTTTGTTAAGCACATCATATATGTGCACTCCATGTGCTGCAAAATCAATTTCATCTGTAAGACCTGAAACCTTAGCCATGAGATTTGGAGGCGGAAACGGCGAAACCTCGCTTCTCATATCGCTATTTTCCTTAATCCCATAGTAGTTCAACCATAGCCATTGTTTATAATCCATCTTATCACTCCTTCAAATAGTATATTAATCTAAACCTTCTAATTTCATTTCTGTTACTAATCCTGCAGCTGCCAATACATCTGATGCACTTCTGATGCTGCGGAAGCCCATTCCAGACCGCGTTGCTATATCAAGTAAAGAGTTTGAACCATCCGAGAGGTTCAGAACCCAAAGGATAGCATGCTTGATATCTTTTTCTGTTCCATATTGCCCTCCCAGCTGCTCATATATTCCCTGCCTGCCGAGTTGCGGCTCACACTTGGGATTCATATTTAAAAATGTCCTGTTATTTTCAATAATCTCAATTACCTGTCGGTATTTCAACAACGAGTCGTATAGGTGGTTTGGGCTAATAAACCCAAGATTATCTGCAGAAGTATGATATTCATTATAACAACCGTAAGGGGTTCTCATTAGCGAGCCTATATCAAGTGCAAACCCTGGTGAAGAAAACTGCCTTTCATCACTGCCATAAGGAAAAAAATCCATAATCTTATACTCTGCTCCCGATTCCTTCAAAACCCTTTCAACAGCTTTGTCTATAAGCGAGTCTCCCTTTCTGCTTCTTTTGTATGTTAATGCTCCGCTGTCACCTACACAGGTAGCTACCAAACCAGACTTTATATTTGAAACCTTTTTCTCATTATTGCTCAACCATGTTATCGCACCAATTGTCTCAGGTATAAATAGGAATCTGTATGAATAAATCAAATCAAGGCGCATTAGTTCTTTCGCCAAAAACGTCAGTAGTACCGTCCCGCTTAGGTTGTCATTACACATTGAGGGGTGACATATATAGCAGGTAAGAAGTATTTCGTCCTCCTTCTCACCCTTTAAACAAAGCTCCCCATATGTCAAACTGCCATTCTCCAGCGAAGAGTCAATTAATACTTCATACTCATCTTCTTGAAGATTCATGTACTGATTGTGAGTCATGCAAAAGCCCCAGCTGTCCTTATAGTACGAGGTCACATACGGTATCCAATCCGGGTGCTCCGGTAATGTATGAATATATGGCTTCAATTCCTCCAGTGTCATTTTCCTGTCCACCGGAATGCTGTAATTAACCACATGAAGATTCGAGCTGTTGAAGTCAACAATTTTCTCACCCTTGGAATCTCTAATATAGGCGTCTTTTATATTCCACTCTTTCGGCACTGTCCAATCAAATGCTTGAGTTCCTGAGGGAACCTCTTCCACTTGTATCGGAATATGCTTACCTATTATCTCAAGGGTATCTCTGACTCCCTTTCCTGTTATGCTCCTACATAAGGGAAATAATTCTTCCATAAGCTTGTACATATCTGCACTTAGTCTTTCTATATAATCTATCTCTAACTTGAAAGCAATATTTTCTTTCATGATTAATTCTCCCGCATAATTACATTTCACTTATCTGATACAATAGCTTGGGATTCCTTTTCATCTCTCTGGAAGTAATCCTATACACATCATTTGCCTTCATCAATCTGACTGTTGCTTCCCCAATATTCTTCTTGCTGACTGCTCCCTGATCTTCCAACACTTTGCCCATGGGATCCACTGCTGTTACCACACCTTTATCCAGATCTCTCACAAACATGGTGAATGTATCCTGATAGGTTCTGCCTTCCCAATCAGTCACTGTACCGGCAAAGCTCTTGAAGTATCTGTAATCACAGCCTTCCATCTCCTCAATATGATGGAAAAAAGTCATACTCTTATTATATGACAATCCTATAATCATTATTTTCCCATTTAATTCCCTTAACTTTCCAAACACAGAATCTGCACCATAGCTGCTCTTGTACCTCAGTTTACCTAATTCCGACCCATGCTTCCCTAAAAAAGCAAAGGAGTATATAGGATGCATGTTCCTGTGGCTATCTGGATGCTGCCTTACTAATTCGGTGAGTATCCCCATTTGCGAGGGAGTGCTTCTGACATCAAAAGCCTCACCTTTGCAAAACGCAAAGTTAAACGTTGGTACAATAAGAGTACCTTCTTCACCTATAACCTCTATTATTGCATCAATAACTGTTTTAGGCCCCTCAATAATAGGTCCTAGAGATTTATAGGAGCTGTGTACCAATACACAGTCTCCCTCCTGAAGGCCCAACTCTTTTAACTCAAGTACTAATGCTTCAAGACCAGCCATATTTACACCACCAATACAGAATAAGCCGTAATTATATTCATGACATTACGTTATTTGTTTACAGCCTATTAATTTTCGTTTTAACCAAAGTACTGTAAGAATACATTATTTCAGGATTATCTGACAGCTTAAAATATCTAATATATTTGTCCGGAATATAAACTCCGCAGTAATTTGCATCAACGGCATATATTCTATGATGCATGCTCTCTGGTAATGCATCAAATACTGCTTGAACTGTAGGCTCAATAAACTTATTTCTGATATCCTTGAAATCATGCCAAACTACTACCGAATTTTCCTTGTCTATAAAGCTAAAGATGTTTTCAGTATCTTTCCTTACCCCCTCGTAGGAGTGGTCACCATCTATGAACACTAAATCCACTTTGTCTTTAATATTGTTAAAATCAAAGGTTTTTGAGTCCCCACAGAAGTGTACTATGTTTTCCCGCCCCCTGGAAAAATACCTGCTGAAATTATTTTTGCTCAGTACATTTCTGAAATAATCTACAATCTCCTTATCATCATCGGGCATTGATATGCTGTAGCATTTGTCAGCTATCTCTGATACTGCTGCAATGCTTTCACCCATCCATGTACCTATCTCAAGATATGTTCTAAAATCAAGCTTAAGCATAACAGCCTTAAGGAATACATAATCCAATAGACCAGAGCCCCCGGCTAAAAAAGTCATGTCTCTAATTTCAATATCTGTGTGTATGCTGTTTAGAAAACCACCTAAATCCAAAAACCTGATATTACGCTTCTCCGACTCCATTACCTTTGTACCGATGCATTTCACAGGATTGGCCTGAAGTAAATAGTTGAATATCTTATATTTTTTTACCCCCATTGAGTTCAACTGAGTTGAGATATCATCGTAATATGTGCTGGTTATTACTACATCCACATCATCAAATTCCTTCAGCCTTAAAGGGGGTATTATCTCTATACCCTCAATATTTTCCCCCCACTTATTTGCGTCGTTGTCACAAAAGAATATTATATTATATTTGCTTTTTAGCAGAGTATGAGCTGCTTTACCCAGGTCAGAAGCTCCAAAAAGAATGATATTCGAACTCATAATAGTGACCGCCTTTTTCATTTTTTAAGAATTCATGTCCCGTATTAAGCTGCAAATGCATTCGACATCTTCAATTGCAAGCTCCCCATAAAAAGGCAGGGATAATACTTCCTTGCTTGTTTTGTTGGCAACAGGCAAATTATCTATGGATGCAGAAGGCAGATGCCTATAACAATCGTAATTGCTGCAGAGAGGATAGAAATACTTCCTTGTGAACACATTATATTTCTTCAACTCCTCATACACATAGTCACGTGACTGGCCAAATCCATTCTCGTCTATCCTTATTACAAAGTATTGGTAGCTGTTTCTAACATTATCAGCAATATTCATAAGAGTGATTCCTTTTACACCCTTAAGCCCTCTGAAATATGCATCAGAAAGAGCTTTACGTTTGTTTCGCTCATACTCAACCATATCCAGCACAGTATGCCCGATTGCAGCTTGTATCTCATTCATCTTGCCGTTTATTCCAGGCAAAAGAACAGTTTCTTCGTTTTTTATTCCAAAGTTCTTATACAAGTTAGCTGCATCTTTCATTTCCTTTGTCCGAAATGCCAAGGCACCACCCTCCGCTGTATGGAAAAGCTTAGTTGCATGAAAACTATACATTGTGATATCCCCATAGTTTCCAATCCCTACACCGTCAATCTCTGTTTGAAATGCATGAGCTGCATCATAAATTACCCTTAAATTGTGTTTATCCGCAATTTCCTGGATTTTTTGAACATTGCATGGTATTCCATATACATGCACTGCCAGTATGGCTGAAGTATCAGAGGTAATTGCAGCCTCAATCTTTAAAGGGTCTATGGTCATGGACTCTGTAGCAATATCACAAAATACAGGGGACAGTCCGCTATATGCCAAAACATGTGGTGTTGCAGCAAAGGTAAATGGAGTCGTAATAACCTCCCCTGATATACCAAGGCTTTTGCAAGCAGTCATAAGTGCAATAGTACCATTATTAAACAGAGAAAGCTGTGGAACCCCCAATACCTGCCTCAGCCTTTCTTCAAGGGTGTTATGCTGATGCCCTGCATTAGTGAGCCATTTTGTATCCCAAATCTGTCCCAGCCTTTCTGTTAACTTGTTTAGGTCCGGAAGCAGCGGCCTTGTGATGTATATAGGTTCTTCGAACACTTTCAAGTTTTTTCCCATTTAAATCATCTCACTTACACAATTATTCATGAATCCGGCCAAGTTCTGCATATCCAATCCCTGTCTGCCCGAAACCATTCCCGTTATAAAGCATTATTTTCCTTTTGTTATCTTCATATATACCACAATATGCAATCATTTCTGAGTCCCATCCGCTTTCAGATACATCAATTCCCGCCTCGTCATCTTTTCTAACCCAATTCAGGCCATCCTTAGACTCAGCATAGCCAATGTTATAATGCTGCCCGGATTTCGAACGGTATTCCATAATACCTCTTTTTGAATACCACATTTTATAGATATTATCTTCCTTAATCACAAAAGGACAGCATATTGCCTCTCCGCCATGCATATATTCTATGCATAACCTGCTGCTTGTCCTCCACTCTATACCATCATCCGAATGAGCGAATTTTATAGTATACCTAGGCTCCATTCTGTTATTTATCAATTCCCATCCGGTACATGAAGCGTACCACATCTTCCATACATTATCATCAAATATAACACAGGGTGAAGTTACAAAAAATGGATCATCCATTGACCTATCCAGAATCGGTGCTTTTGAAAATCTGCTGAAGTTCCTTCCTCCATCTTCACTGACTGCCAAACCGATAGCCAAACTATAAGGTACCGTAGTTCTCGGGCTCCACCCAATATAGTACATTAATACTTTACCCTCGTGGTATAGCAGGGATGAAGCCATTACTCCGTTATCATCGAATGCTCCCAATTCCCCGAGGGAAATCAATGGCTTGTCATTTACATATTTAACATTGCGCGGCTGTTGTGAGTTAATATCTATATAAGTGGGAAATGCTCTGCCCCTATTGTCTCTTGCACTGAAGTAAACTCTAATGGTATCTTCATTTAACCTCAGAGGTATTGGAAGTTGAGCGTGGGTATTTACTTGCCCTTCTTTATTGCTCAAGGAGTAAATTAGACCCCGCTTGTTCCATATCACTATTGCATCCCCCTTAGCTCATAGCTTTTTACCTTGTGGATTTCTGTATTTCCACCTGAATAAACTGCATTATCCGGAGTATCCCTTAGGATAAGTGCTCCTGCACCAATTATATTCGCACTCCCTACCTTTATGTTATCCCTGAATGTGGCGTTGACTCCTATGAAGCAATAAGGTTCAATTGTTACACTTCCTGAAACAACGATATGAGAAGCTAAAAAGCAATGGTCCATGATTTTAGAATGATGCCCTATGTGATTACCGCTCCATAGGATAACATTGTTGCCTATACTACTAAATGGTTGTATCACATTATTCTCCAGTATGAAGCAATTGTCACCTACGGGCGTATTGTAATAAGTGGCCTTGGAACTGATATAACTTATGAGGGAATACCCCTTCTCCTTTGCAGCATAGTACTTTTCTGCCCTCAGCTTATTTACTCTTTTGTAGCTTATGGGTAAGAACATTGAATAATCATTGGGGGAATACGTCTTCTCAATATCCTCGAAGGGTACTATAGGCAGTCCCTTGAATTTTTCTTCCTTGCAGTACTCCCTGTCCATAGTGAAAGCCACCACTTTGTGAGGTGAATCTTCAGTCAGATAAAAATGAGCTACCTCAGATATTTGTCCTGCTCCAAAAATAATAACGTTCGCCATATCAACACTCCCTTCCTATTTCAGTTACAATACATTCTTGTTTTTATATAAATAAGTCGTATATTCATATAGTCCGTAGTCATTCCTTATTATGAAATGCCTGGTTACCTCCTTTGTCAGGAAGCGGCTCAGAACATCCATTGGCAAATGGAAAAGGTCATCCCGTTCCCAGTCAACGTCCTTAGACATCACATTGAATGCAACGCCCCTATCAGCCAGTTGAAATACTTTTTTTATCATAGACATAAAATAGTTAAGCATTTCTTCATAGTCTAAACTTACTTTTTCAGTAAAAACACCGTTCATTATTATATAATCAAAGCTTCTAAGCGTGATACCAGTATCCAAAATATCAGCACAATAATATTCATTGTGTGGATATTTGCTTTTAGACAGCATAATAAAACTTTCCGAAATATCAAGCCCACTGTATTTAATCCGGTCATACCTGTACTTTTGAATATATTCATACAGATGAGATGCCCCGCACCCAAAATCAAGCAAATCGTTTTCGTCACCTTTATTACTGTCAAACTCAATCAGGTCCAGCATCACTTTATATCTCTTCTCAGCATCTTCTTTTTGGGGCCAATCAACCCCTAGATGATTGTCTCCATGAAGTTTAAGACAATTCTCATAATGCTCTGCTATGCTCTTATATTTTTTGTCCATCACTACCTCCCGCAATAGCTCATATCAGCTCATATTGTCCGAGCATCTGCTTTATATCATTTTTCCCAGCGTACATCAAAACATCAATAATTGAAAGTGCCGGCATAAATTCATTACCAGATTGTTTATACGTAACAGAACCTGTCTTTAAAAAACGCAGGTCAATGTTATTACCTATAAATATATCCCGGTTATATAAATCGATTCCGCCAATAGGATTTATGTATACTTTTGAACCTGTTTTTCTACATATGGCAAGAATTTTCTCCTGACCCTTTAAAGCCGGTTCAATTTCAATAGAAGAAGAACGAATAAATTTTGTATTTATCTCTAAGTATCCTGCTATCTGCTTTATGCTATATTCTATAAAATCACATAAGTACTCATCATTGTTTGCCATTATACAATTTATCAAAGGCAATACAGTGCTGTACTGGGGTGCATCAGAATAAGCCTGGGAAATCAGCTTCATAAGTCTATCCTTTGATTCATGCGGATCAAATATTGTTATTTCATTTATGATTCTATTCTGACTTGCTTTATTAAGAGACAAGGTAAACTTATGAATTTTATTGTTGAGCAGAATTCTATTCCTGTTAATCCAGCCCTTGTTAATATAATTTACATCGTCAAATATGATGAATGTATCTACTGCATTAATCAGTTGAAAATAACCGATATAAGGAAATAAATATGGCTGCATGATTGCTGTTATCAATCCTTACCCCTCCACAATGCCTACTATCTCATCCAGATTAAAAAAAATGTCTGCTGAAGCTTTCACTAATAATGTCCGGATCAAAGTGGCGCTTCGCTAACATGCGGTTTGAAGAGGCTGAATTCTCCTCGAAGTATACCATGTCTTCAAAAGCCTCTCTGCCAATTTGTTCAATATCGAAAAATTTGATTCCCAAATCACTGAACGTGGAATAGGTTGTGACACCAACGTTCATGTATATCTTTTTCCCAAGGTACAATAAAGCCAATATATTACCCGCTCCTTGCTGCCTTCGGTGATTCATAAATACTGCATCTACTTGACTCAATATCTGCGAATACTGTTCAGGTTGGATAAACTCATTCAAAGGTATGAACTGTTCACCCAAAAGCCTCGTTCCCTCGACTATCAATATATCAATATACTCTCTCAAGCCATACCCCAATGGTACAACCACGCAAAAATCCTTCCGATTATACTCCTTCAGTTTGTATAACAAGGATATGTGGTTATTGGTAGGGTCACCGGAGTTCCCGAGTAAGAAAACATATTTATATTCTTTGTGGAAGTCATATTTGTTTCTGCCAGAATCTCTCACTGCATCAAGCATACTGAAGTCAACAGGATTATTATAAAAAAAATGTTCGTGTTTAGCCGCTGTAATAAAATTCTTTTTGACCAATTCATAATCACCGCGGTTCCATGTAAGTATCCTCGACATTTTTCGAATTACTGATTTTCTATAAATTTCATGGCAACTATCTGTTTGAGCTCCATGGTTAAGTGGAAGCCATTCGCAATTAACATCCTTCAGCAGTCTCTTTGTATAATCATCGTATAAGTCCATATTAAGATGGTTATAAAGATCAGCACCCCACAAAACCCAATTCAGGTTTTTTCTCACTCCACATTTGAATAGAAGCCAGCAAAAGGCATCATGAAGGTAGTGTACGTATATTGCCTTAGCCTCGCAAAAAAGATTCTCTGCTTGCTGTAACAACATCTTTTCATAGGGTCTTGTTATTTGTATTTCAATTATATCGCTATATTCTTCCTTGGTAATATGCCTTTTCTGACCATAATCGTAGAATATAATGAACTTATTTTTGCCTTTACCATTACTTAAGGCCTCTATAAATCTCCTACATATAAAATGGTCCAGCATCAAATGAACATTTGTACCTTCATTATCATCCTCACTCAGATTCTCTACAAGCATTGTCTTTGAAAGCTCTTCCAGTATCTTTGACATATGCTCTTTCTCTATCATTGCGACAAAATCTGCAATCTTGCTTATAACGTTAGTATCATATGTGTTCGACCATTTAAGTATCAGACTTTCACATTTGTCCATAGCCTCCAAATAACTTCCGCATTTAATGCTGCGATTAGCTTGTGCAAATTCCAGATTCATTTCATAGTTTTTAGGCCCGCCGCTTATGCTGTCAGCTATCATCCCCCTCACCTCATCAAGCTTCCCTTGATGCAGAGTTATAAGCATATTCATACTATATAGCCTTCCATCAAAAGGGAATGTGCTTTGATACTGTTCCAGCAAGCCTTTCGCATCCTCATAAAAACCCAGTTCAAGCATACCACTGATCTTTTTAAATATTCCTTCCGTCTCATCATATGCTATAATTTCTAAATCAAGCTCTAACGGGTTTATAAACCAGTTCAGAGTGTTAAAGAAATCGATATTCTCTCTGAAACCCATAATTCTAAGCTGTTCTGATATTTCTCCATAATATGTACTTGCTATAAGTATAAAAAAACTGCCTTTGTTTTCATTCAATAAGGCACTTGGGTTTCTAACCGGTTTGGACAGAAATTTATCCTGCCACTTCTGAGGATTATTATCAACATAATAATCCGCCGGCACACGCAGTTTTCCCATTATTTTCTCTGCGGCATTTCCTGTGCCAAACACTATGATTCTCTTACCTTTAAGCATATTAATAATCTGAAGCATATTCTGACCTCTTTCGGATTGAATCAGTATATTTTGTATTTCACTTATTTAGGCTCCACAATAATGACTTTAAGCACCTGATCTTCTACTCCCATTCTGATCCTGAGCCTTAAAGCTTTTTCCACATCAATTGTCTGATTCTGTTTGATTATCTGCCAGCAATTATCTTTGAAATCATAATACTGCAGCTCCGGATTTCCTTTATATATAGCTAATACCTGCGCAGTCCTACCCTCCAAGGAAATATCCTTCAAACGTACGAAGCCCTCAGCCCTTCCGCAAGATAATTCCCTAATAGTTGCAATTTCTCCGTTTAATTGTGCTTGCTTTATAAAGCTGATTATGTTTATACCTGTGTAATCATCGTCGATTGCACTTAGCAATGGGACCCTGAATTTCTTACCATTAATAATAAGATAATTGTGCTTTATATTAATAGACATCTCAACAATATTGCTCTGTAAAGGCATTAATATCGAGCTATCTTGCTGAAGTTCTATTCCAATTCTGGGTATTATAGTCAATCCACTATCACTAAAAATTAAGTCCAATGTCTGTGATACCTTATCTGAAAATGCCGCTTTCCCATATTCAGCCTTCCCGCTTATAATTCTCTGCATAATCTGCTGAAAATGCTTATTACAGAGTCTAAAAAGCAGAAAGGATCCGTTCTGGCGTTCAAAATTAAAAACAATCATACTGTTTTTATTCGTATTTATATACTTATCAACAAATAGCGATGCACTTACATAGGATATATCCCCAAATTCTTGGTTGACCGTTGGTTTCACAATAACCCCCGAATTATCCAAGATTAACTCCCCGAATACCTTTATGTAATCATCAAGACAGATTTTATTGACTTCACTGATTAATATTTCCAGGCTTCCCATATCTTTATCCACTTGGTAATAACATGAATTTTCGGTGTCTATATCCTCGCTGAAGTTTATGGTCTTAACGAAGTTAAATTGTTCATAAATGTCGCTTAATACTTTTTGATAATTATCAACCATCCTGCTATTTACCTTTCTATATACTATTAAGCTCTCGCTGCCTTCCCATCTTTCCTGTCACAACTGCAGGTCTGCCCACTGAGTAGTATTCCACCTTCTGTTTCATTACTTCTACTAAAGGAAAGCAGTTTCTACCATCATATATTAATGGTACATGCATTAAATTCTTAAGTTTACTTAAATCATAATTAACTATCTCATCCCACTCAGTCATAATAAATACTGCATCCGCATCCTTCACTGCCTCATCTATACTGCCAGTAAAAATAACTTCATGCGGCAACAGTTTTTTAGCATTTTCCATTGCTGCCGGATCATATGCCTTGACTATAGCGCCTTCCTCCACCAACATCTCAACTACAACTATCGAGGCCGCTTCTCGCATATCATCGGTGCCAGGCTTGAAGGATAGTCCAAGTAGTGCTATGACTTTACCCTTTAAGCTCCCAAATCGTTTCTTTGCCTTTTGCACCAGAAGCTTTCGCTGCTCATTATTTACCCTTATCACAGCTTTCAATAGGTCAAACTCATGTTCCACACTTCCGGAAATATTCACAAGCGCATTTGTATCCTTAGGGAAGCATGAGCCGCCATAACCTATGCCGGCATTCAGAAAATGACTTCCTATTCTTTTGTCCATGCCCATTGCTCTAGCTACATCCTCTACGTCCGCTCCTACTTTTTCACATATATTCGCAATTTCATTTATGAAGCTGATTTTAGTCGCCAGGAATGCATTTGAGGCGTATTTTATCATCTCAGCACTTTCAATATCAGTCATAAAGAACGGTATTCCGTAGGGTTCATATGCTTTTTTAACCGTGTCTGCCGCTGATTCCTTTTCATAACCTATTACTATCCTATCCCCATGAAAAGCATCTTGAACCGCATGACCTTCACGCAGGAATTCCGGGTTTGATACTATATCAATGCAACAGTCAGAATTCAAATTTGATTCTATTAGCTTTTTTATAATTCTGTTAGTACCAACGGGTACTGTACTTTTTATTGCTACCACCTTGTAACTGTTAAGATTTTGTGCAATATTCACAGCCGCATGCTGTATATAGGCTAAGTCAGCAGAACCATCAGCTAGCTGAGGAGTACCCACTGCAATAATGATTAAATTAGCATTTTCTAATCCCTCCTGGTAACTGGAGGTAAAATGCAATCTACCTGAGCTCAGATTCTTAGACATCAATTCCTGGAGCCCAGGCTCAAAAATCGGGCAGATTCCTTGTTCCATTGAAACAACTTTCAGCTCATCATTATCAATACAAATCACATTATGACCGATATCCGCCAAGCATGTACCTGTAACTAATCCCACATAGCCAGTACCGACTATTGCTATATTCATTCCAAATCCCCCCAGACTGATTAATTGTATAGCCAATAGGGCTTATGCAGTAATAAGCTTTCTGATTTCCTTAATATCCGCCATTTTTTCATTGTCAGACCTATAGCTCTTGGGGGAATTATTAATTAACTTCACAGTCCCTATAATCGGCTGTATTGCAAACATGTCCTCATACTCTACTGAATATAGGGATTCGTCTATCGTCATAAGCTCCTCGTACATCTTCTCCCCGGATCTGAGCCCGATAACCTTTATATTTATATCCCTAATATCTAAACCATTTTCACTGCAGTAATTCTCAACTACTGTATCAGCCAAATCACCCAGTTTTATAACCGGCATCTTCAGTACGAATATTTCTCCACCCGTTGCTTTTTCACAGGCTTTAAGGGTAAGTCCTACCGCTTCATTTACATTCATCATGAACCTCGTCATATTGGGATCAGTAACTGTGATTTCCTTGTTTTTATTCAATTGATTCATCCAAAGAGGTATCACAGAGCCTCTTGAATCAATTACATTTCCAAAGCGTACAGCCGCAAAAACAGGTGTCCTACCACCTTTAGAGTAGTCAGCAGATGATATCAGTCTTTCTGCCAGAAGCTTGGTAGCACCCATTGTATTAGTAGGAGACACTGCCTTGTCGCTGCTGGAGTAGATTACTCTCTGCACTTTGTTTTTTATTGCACACTCAATAACATTCTGAGTCCCTATTACATTTGTCTTCACCGCTTCGAAGGGGTTATATTCACATGATGGCACATGCTTTAAAGCAGCAAGATTAAATACAATATCAATATCATGCATCGCTTTGTCAAGACGTTCCTTGTCCCTCACATCCCCAAGCAAAAAACGGATATTCTTTGATTGACCTATCTCCTGCTGCATTTCAAACTGCTTATACTCATCCCTGCTCAATACTCTCACTACCTTAGGGTTGTGCAAAGCTATAAGCCTCTTGACAAGAGCCTGGCCAATTGTCCCGGTTCCACCTATTACAAGTATATTCTTATTTTCGAACACAGTCTCACCTACTTTTCTGCGTTATTATAAACTAGTCTTATTCTACAATTTTATAATATTATCGACAAAAAATCTCGTAATCTTTAAACATTACAGATATTCCCTAACAAGAAAACCCGCAATTATCTGCGGGTTTAAACCGTTTGTACCGTAAAAGACAGTACTTTTATATTATTATCATGTATATAATCGTTATTCTCATAGAATATTTGAGTTATATCCTTCATATCTTTCTTGCAGTCTTTAACGAAGTCCCCAAAGTATTCAACAATCATTCTAGCCTTGGCTGACACGTCCCTTTCAAAGCGTATATCATCCAAGTTTCTGTTTATTATATCCATCTGAACCCGGTTCATCGGTTTTAAAACTGTATCAAATAATTTGTTCTTTAATAACTCATTAAGTTCCTTTTCAAAGCTTCCCAGTGCACTTATTATGTCTTTGTCACTGCCCTCTTCTGATAAGCTTCCCAACTCGTTAATAACCCTAATTATTCTATCTATAGCAGTATATAGTCTGTTATACTCTGACAGTAAAATATCGCTCTGATCACTCATGTACGAAAGATCATACCTGCTGGTTTGATCCACCATCCAATCTTCAACTGCTGCAGGTGCAGAAATTCTGCCTTCCACTAATTCCTTCAGCGGTTTATATATTGTCCCTTCTATTCTTGCTCCGCCACCAGTGCAATTTATTACATTGGTGATATTGAAATATCGTATATACTCCTCCATCTGTCTTCTCATATGATTAAAAGTATTATTTGTATACACATTGCCACCATGAACATCTTTGACAGTTACCGCATTATTCTTCTCCACCTCAGATATTTCCGTCGGACGGGCATCATACACTATACCCTTTGCATAATATTTATCGCTCCTATAAGCAAAGTTCTGTCCCACAAGAATAATAGGATCACACTCTAGCTTTACCAGGAGCTGCAAAAGCATAATCGTAATTGACGGTGAATCCATTATTGCTACAGGCTTTTCACCTGTCTCATCCTTCAGGTAAAACTGAGCAATAGTATCCTTATCACTTATTACATGATACTTCTTTCCTGAAAAATGCTCTAGCACATCGGAAAATGTGCTGCTGCCGAATATAAGAGGTATACTGCCGTCGCTTTCTTTTATAAAGCTCTCCATCGCAACAAAATTGTGTGGGGCTGGATCATAAGTACACACTGCATGCGGAGAAACTCCATTTGATAGCAGTGCATTTATTGCCGAGCCAGCTGCAAATATATACGCTAATCCCTTATCCCTGATGAGTCGCAGATTCTCAAGCTCCTCCTCCAGAGAAGGGCCTGCCGCAGCTATTATTGCAGGCTTGCCTGCAAAGTAGTGCTTTTTATCCTGAAGAATGTTTGAAGTATTTATAACCTCAATGAAATTCTTTATGCTATTTGTAGTCCAAAGCTTTTGGAAGCGCGTCTGTACCTGTAGTGATATCCTTTTATTGGCTACTGTAATGCGAAAGGCTTCCATGAAGCTTTTAAAGCTATCGCCAAACACCCTTTCATAGCTTGGAAGCACAATGAACAACACTTCTCCATTTATCTGGCTAACAAACTTCTGAAGCATGTATTCAATATCTGCCTGGCTGCTGCTAGTATATATGCCTTTACAATTCTCCAAAGGCAACTTTTTTAACTGCCTTTCCTCTAAGTAATTCAGCAGTATGCTCTGTTCCGGCTCATAAAGTGTAAACCTCTTATCCGGCCACTTTTTGCAGAACTCTTCAATGTGATAGCCCAGTCCAACACCATAGAAAAATACATGCTTATACCTGTCAACATCCTTGTATTGACTTATAAACCTCTCGGCTTCAGTGGTCGGATCATATTTGCTATGAAGGTATACCGGACCAGCTTCGCTTTCATATATAATGGTAGCCATCCCGTTACGAGCCGTCTCCAGTCTGATTTTATTGCTATTTTCCAGCACTTCTATATTTTTTATTTTTTTATATATATCCTGAAAACTCTTAGCGAGTATATTCAGATTTTCAGTTAGATGCATCCTTACCATCCTCACTATTAACTATCTCATTTGCTGTATTTTTGATTGATTCCAGCATTGGTATAACTTCATAACTCAGCAAATCTCCGATGAGTACCATATCTGAGCTTTTGACCGCCTCTACAAGCTCAGCCAGCTTATCTTTCATTTCGCCTATTACCTTCAAATACTCATATAAACCCGCAAAGCTTTCCGTGCTGTTTGCCATAACTCCTGTACCTGAATTGATCCACTCAACACCTTCAATAAGCTGCTGCAGCTTAACCCAGGTCCCTGATTCCGGTCCCCTGTAAAATTCATCAGACAGACTGCCGATCTCCGGTACTGCCCCCTGAATATATTGCACTACCGAAGCCAGAATATTCTTCACCAGCTCATCTGTGCTGATTATTCCCACCTTCAATTCTTTTATGTCAGATAAATTGCTCATAATATAATCATAGTGATTTTCGTAAACTATATTTCCGTTTATCTCCATGCAATCGAAGGCATATTGGCCATCCTCAAGTATACTGTTTATTCTTTCAAAGAGCTTGCTTACTGACTCTTCATTGTTTTCCATCTTAAATGTTTCATTGAGTAATTCTATTTTCATAATGTTCCTCCAAATGTATAATGCGTTGATAAATACTCATATACGTATTATCGGCAAAACCGAGAAGTATATTAATAAAACAGCCCCTAATAATGTCAATTATGTTTTATACTATAAGAATATAAGAAAAGAAACCCTAGATATTCTAGGGTTTCTGGCGTATCAATTAGTTGACTACCTAAGTAATGAGAGAACGCCCTGTGGAGCCTGATTAGCCTGTGCCAACATTGAAGTAGCTGCCTGGTTAAGTATGTTGTTCTTTGTGAACTCCATCATTTCCTTAGCCATGTCAACGTCTCTTACACGGGATTCAGCAGCTGTCAGGTTCTCCTGTGTTGTTCCCAGGTTGTTAACTGTGTGCTCAAGTCTGTTCTGGTAAGCACCGAGACTAGCACGTGCTGTACCTATTGCTTCTATTGCGTCTTCTATATTTCCTAATGTTGCAGTTGAAGCATTGGTAATACTTCCCATTTCCGATCCAAGGTCAACCATGTTCATTGACATTGTATCACCACTGCTATGGTTGATCTGAATAGCGACTGTTGCTGCAGATCCATCCAGAAGCTTCTTGTCATTGAAGGAAGTCTTATCTTCTATGTTGCCTATTTCTGTGATTAGTGCTTCTAGTTCTGAATCAATATTAGCTATATCTTCTGTGTTATAAGTTTCGTTTTCCTTCTGAACAGCCAATTCTTTCATTCTTGTAAGCATTGAACTTACTTCGTTCAGTGCACCTTCTGCAGTCTGCAGGAGAGATATACCATCCTGAGAATTTCTCTGAGCCTGATTTAAACCTCTAATCTGACCTCTCATCTTTTCAGATATGGAAAGACCTGCTGCGTCATCAGCCGCTCTGTTGATTCTAAGACCTGAGCTTAATTTCTCCAAGGACTTGGACTGATTAACTGAGTTGATACCTAACTGTCTGTGAGCATTGATAGCCATTAAGTTATTGTTTATTCTCATTTTTATTTCCTCCTTGATTTTTATTAAGCCGGAATCCTTTCCGGCAATATATCCACAAGATTAAAAAATATCATGGGCCCTATGTTATTAGTTAATCCTATGTTCTATTAAGTATATCGGCTGGAGTATTCTGCAACTTTATAGTGCTTTTCGATATTTATTAAATATTTTCGCTATTTTTTGATAGCCTCCCCCAGTTTACTTATGTCAAGATTTGATATTTCAGCGGATTTGACATTTTCATCCTCTACCGCCTTTATTAGCTCTTTTCTAAATATCTTGACATCCTTTGGCGCTTTTATTGCAATCTTTACTTTGTCCTCGGATATTTCGGATATAATTATCTCGATATCATCTCCGATAATGATAGATTCATTCTTTTTTCTTGTCAAAACCAGCATTACACATCAGACTCCTTTACAATTCTATGACGTATGCTGTACCTTTCATCATCAAGAATCTCCTGTATAGCTTTACTATTGTTGGTATTCACTACAATAGGAGCCTTTAGATTGGCTGTAGTATCCTTGAAGCTGCCCGGTACGGTGAGTATTGCATACAGCTTTACATCTTCAGGCTTATCGATTTCGAGCTTCTTTACCGTGCTTTCGCTTAGTTCTATATCATAATCCTTCTCAATGAATACCGGCGGCATCATAATAAAGCACACTCTCTCTTCATCTAAAGACTGCAGGTAGCTTATGAATGTGTTCTTGCTGTCATTTATCACAGCATAGCTATGCATATCCGAAAAGCCTGGTATCCCCTCATCAAAGTTCAATACATCCTTGTCGCTTATTTCAATTTCCCCAAAAAACTTAGTTTTTATTACCATGCTTTCACCTCATTTAGATTATACTTTCGAATCTATTTTACTTCCAGGGCCGGTCACGGCTGCTTGCGGCGGGGGTGTGTAATCGAACTTAATACTGCCTAGCTGGACATCAATCTGCGGTTTTCTGGGAGTAGCCTGAATGTTTGTATACCCTTCATCCACCTTAATGTCCAAGTTCCCTCCTATGAAATCGATTTTAGGTTTGCTTCTAGGCATAAGCTCAATATTGTAATCCACTTCATGAAATAAATTATTGTAAGCTATCGCAGGAATTGGATTACCCTTATTTTCAACGGCTCTCAGCATATCGCCCTCAGCTGAAATCCTTTCAATCCCTTGTAACACAGCTGCTTTAGCTCTATTTGATATATCCTCACCCAGAGCAGCTACACCCTTTAGTCCCGCTTCATCAAAACACTGGCTCTGGTCAATCTGTATACTTATCTGTTCCTTTTGAATATCAACCCTTGGCAGCTTGCTGCTAATCTGCAGGTCTGCCTGGAATTGATGTACTCTTATACTGGCCGGCGTTGATCTAATGTCCATCATATAAATCACCTTACCTTAGGAAATCAACGAGGGATGGTTGTATTATTTTTGCTCCTCCCGCCAATGAAGACCTATAGACATTTTCCTCCATCTTCAAGTTCATTATGACCTCTGCCATATCTGCATCTTCATTTTTTGAAAGCAGCTCCCGCAAATTCACCGTATCATCCAGTATTCTGTTGGTTGTCAGTTCTATCCTATTCATTTTAACACCCATCTCAGCCCTTATAGCATTTACACTGTTTGCCTGCTTTTCAAGCCTTGATAATGCGTTGCTTATCCCTGCAGTATTATCACCGTTAAGATCACTTATCAACTGATTAAAAACTGAAATGAGCTGCGAAGAGTCTCCTGAATTCACTCTTGATACAGATTTCTGATTGTTGCTCATTCCAAGAACTGCGACATTTAAGGTCCCAGTCTGCATAACAAGCTCTTCATTTGATTTAAATACAAGCTTGTTGTCTACCACTGAGACTGTGACATCTCCGCCGAAAGCGCTCAAACCAGCAGTAATATCATTCGTCAAGTCTGTAAAGTTGTTATAAGGAACGTTTGGAAGATTTATTGTTGCACTAGTACCTCCATTGGTTAGTATAAAATTGCCTGCGACGGTAATAGGATTAGTCGTCAAATTCAAAAAATTCCCAGTCATGCTTTGCTTCTGTTTCAAGCTGTCTGCAGGCATACTATCCAAATCGGCAGCTGCGGAGTAAAGTCCAAATACCCGCTGTCCCACCGAGTTCGCGCCTATACTGTCTCCTATGCCCACATTCACTTCTATAATCTCGTCAAGGGTAAGCTCACTCCCTCCGACATCATACTTACCCTCAGTAGTAAGTAACGGTTTATCCGTCTTAAAGCCTGAGAATATATAGCTGCCTGCATAGGTCGTATTTCCTATCTGTACAAGCTGGTTCTTGAGCTGTGTTATTTCCTGTGCTATGGCACTTCTCTCATTTATCGAGTTTGTTTCTGTGGCAGCCTGAACTGTCAATTCACTTGCCCTCTTTAGAATAGTATTAATATTGCTTACAGCCATTTCCGTAGTACTCAGCCAAGACTGTGTATCGTCAGCATTTCTCTTGAATTGCTCCATGGTAGCCACTTCGGTATTAAGTCTCAAGCTTCGGGATACACCTATTGGGTCATCCGAAGGGTTGGTAAACTTCTTGCCGCTTGCCATGTTCTGCTGTATCTTATCCATTCTGGTAAGGTTTCTATTAAGATTCCTCATCATATTATTTACCATCATGCTATTGGTAACTCTCATTGTATCACCTCACTACCTTCCTACTAATCCCAATCTATTCACTGTAGTATCAAGTATTGCGTCCAGTGTTGTAATCATCCTGGCAGAAGCATTATAGGCCTGTTGAAACTTCACCATGTTAGTCATCTCTTCATCCAGAGATACTCCCGATTCAGAAATGCGTCTGTTTTCTGTCTGATCAACAAGTGCAGCTGAATTTGTCGTCATCCTCTTAGCTTGGCTGCTGTCAACTGACAATGCCGATAAAAGTGACTTCACAAAATCATCAGGTGTACCTTTTAATGATACAAATAAGCTTGTACTCTTACGTAAATCTATCAAAACCTTTACATTCTCGTTATTGCTCTCCCCGTTTCCCTGACCGGAAGCTGCTATACGATTTGGATTCGCCACTATATTCGGGTCCACTTTGAAGTTGATACTGTTTACTGCCGGGGTTCCAGCATCGTAGAAAAAATTCTCACCCTGATCACCCTGTAGGTCAACCCCCTGCTTATGCTGTTCGTTAAATTTTGCTGCAAATTGTTTTGCAAACTCATTCAGCTTGTTGAGATAGTATGGGATCCCTCTATAGTTAAAGCCTTCACCATCTCCATCACGGATATCCAGCATACCTCTTAGTTCTCCGCCTTCTATCCTTACTTCTTGGTTCTCTACACCATCCCAGACCACCTTGCTGATCTTTCCCCCTCCCAGGTCTGTAATTCCAGTTACAGCGTCATCCTGGGTTGTGAGCTTGTTGTAGCTAATATGATTTATAAGGGTTATCCCCCCTATTTTTACGTCCATGTAGTTATTTCCATTTGGCCCCGGCATTTCGGAGACCGTAATATTTACAATTGAGGAAAGCTCGTCCAGAAGAGCATTTCTTTGATCCCTAAGGTCATTTGCTTTATTTCCATTCAACTCAAAGCCGAATATATGCTTATTCAAGTTGGAAATCTGCTCTGCCAATGAGTTCACTTCGCTAACCTTGTTCTTTACAGCAAAATTGACATCTCGAATTGAATTTACAAGCTCATGACCATTCCTGTTTATTGTTGCTGTCAGCACATTCGATTTTTCCACTACTGCTACTCTGCAGGTGCTGTCTCCCGGCTTCTTGGAAAGCTCTTCGAGGGATGTAAAAAACTCATCCATGACCTTTCTTATCCCTGTTTCAGAAGGTTCATTAAATATGCCTTCCATTGCTGCAAGATGCTCCTGCTTTACATTCCACTCCTGATATGTCTTGTTCTGACCCCAATACTTTAAGTCAAGGTAGCTGCTCCTCAGTCTTATGATATCGTAAGTTTCTACCCCTGTACCTACAACCCCTGAAGGGTCTCCATATGTGGGCATTGTGGCCTTTTGAAGTGACCTCTGCCTTGAGTACCCTTCAGTATTGGCATTTGAAATGTTATGGCTGGTTACATCCAGGGCTCTCTGGCTGGCAAATAAGCCTGACGTTGCAATATTAAAGGTTCCAAATGTGGTTCTCATACCTTAATCACTACCTTCCGACCAAACCGATTTTATTGACTATTATCTCGAGCATCTCATCCATTACGTTTACTATTCTGGCAGCTGCGTTATACGAGTGCTCGTATTTTATGAGGTTACTCATCTCTTCATCCATTGATACAGCACTTACAGCCTGTCTTCGATATTCTATCTGATCAACCAGAAGCTTCTGTGCGTCTACCGCGGTAGATGCTTCCTGCCCTTTATTCCCCAAGTCAGAAATAATGTTTCTATAAAACTCATCGTAGTTGAACTTTCTATCTACTGAGCTTGTTTCATAATTATCATCAGAGAAATAATCATTCAACCTCAACTCTGAAATTTTCAACGCTATCCTATTATCCTCATAATTATATGCATCTTCCGCAGAGGCAATATTGTCAAACTCGTTCAATTCCGGATTGAAGGCTATTGTGGAGAGGTCTACATTATTAGCAGTACCATCCAACGCATTGATGAAAAAGTACCTATGTGTATTGTCTTTTACTCCATAGCCTGTTATATGTATCCCATTGACCTCTGCTGCAATACCCTTGACAAACTCACTCAGCTTTTCCCTATAACCTTTTACTACAGTATCCCTTGCTTCTACCAGTGATTTTATGCTTCCCCCGGAGAGCTCAAGCGTTTCATTGCTTCCCTTCCAAACAAGCTGTACAAATCCACCGTTATTGGTATCGGGTACTGTCCCTATCTGTTCATACCTGCTGCCCTCAACCAACATTCGCCCTTCAAGAGCAATATTGATTGTTTTTCCTTCCATGATCTGAACCTTAGCCTTCTTGGAAAGCTCGTCTATGAGGTAATTTCTCTCGTCCCTAAGGTCATTTGCTGTGACCCCGTGGGATTCTATCTTGCTTATCTCAAGGTTCAATCCTGCAACCTTTTTGGCTATATCATTTATTCCGGCTATATTCTCAATGATTTCCTTGTCCTTGCTTCTTCTGAAGTTAACCAGCAGATTGTCCATATTCTTTACAGTCTCCACAAAGGCAATAGCATTCTCCTTGACCATTGACCTTGCAACTAAGCCTCCTGTGGGTTTTGCAAGCTGCTCCCATGAATTCCAGAAGTTGTTCATTACTGCCTGAAGTCCATCCTCTGAATTATCGCTGAATACCGTCTCAAGTTCTTCGATACTTGAAAGTCTCGACTCCCAGTAACCCAACTCAGTGCTTTCCTTTTTGTATTTCTTGTCTAGAAATTCATCTCTATACTGTCTTATCTCCTGCACATCAACACCATAGCCCACCTGCATCACCTTACCATTACCGGATTGTCCCAGCTTCTGATAAAACGACGATGAATTGGATATCATCTGCCTTGTATACCCCGGAGTATTGACGTTACTGATATTATGGCCAGTGACATCCAATGCCCTCTGGTTTGCAAAAACTGCCGATATTCCTATTCCTAAGCCTCTAAATGATGATGACATATAAACCCACTCCTAAACTTTCGTATCGAAAATGTTCTTTTTGCTTTGCTTGCTTTTGTTCTTGCCGATGTCCTCGTATAACGAGCCTGTCTCCATACCGGATCCAGCGACGAGGTTTATGGAATAATCTATATATTCAAGGGACTGCTCAATAAGCTGTCCGTTTACGTCATTTACAGTCTTCAACTCTGTGAAGGTCTCCTGAAGCTTTTTCTGGATATCCTCCAGCTCCTTTTTCAGTTCAGGCCGGAGTATCTTTGACAGTTCGGTAATGGTAGCCTGTGCATTGTTAATACCCAATGCTCCGCTTAGCTTGGCTACCTCTTCCTCTCTTTTCCTCTCAAGCTGTCCAATATTAACAATCATGTTCTGCTCAAGCTTCACTATCTTATCCAGCTCTGCAACTTTACCTTCAACGATTATTCTTTTCTTGGATTTTGACAGCTCAAGCATATCCTTGTAATAGACATGTTCCTTCTTAAGTATATCGATGACAGCATTTACTTCTTTATCAATATTCAACATAGAATCACCCTCTTTACACTTTTGGATAAAAATAACCACAGCCAGGTATGGCCTTAAGCTGTGGTTATTTCTATAGCTTAATATTAAACTTGCGGGCTAAAAGCTTATCAGCTATGCCTTTGCTGTCTACTTCATAAGTGTCATTTTCAAGCTTTTCCTGGATTGGAGCTATTACTTCCTCTCTTATGTCCGGCACGTTCCTGGCAGCCTTCGCTGCTTTCATAACCAGCTGAAAATCCATAGCTTCCTTGGATATCTGGACTTCATCTTTTTTCCCCTTGACCTGAGTTGCTTCCTGAATATCCTTTTTGGACTCCACCTTCTGATTTTTGTAGACTCCGCCTACACCGCCGATTTTGTTAATATTGAATCCCATGTTCACACCCCGTTTGTATTTGTTGTTTCAATTATTTTATCGGTATTACTTTTATATTAGTTTAGCGTTTTTGGTAAAAAAAATAAGCAGCAATGCTGCTTATTAATCTTTTCTTCTTGTTGCCGTGAACATTTTATCTCTATCAGCCTTGGGCTGGGGCTTTGGCTCAGGTTCTTTCCTGTCAAGTCCGAATTCCCTCTTAAAGTCTTTGTTCATTTGGCCTTTACAATTCTCGCAGAACCTTCCGGAATTGATTGCTCTTCCGCACCTCTCACATTCCAAAACCATATTGCTGTTTTCAGATTTAATCTCAAGTCTTTCCTCTCTAAGGAACCTCATTATCTTCTCAACAGTAACCTCTGTTTCCTGTGAAACCTCTGAAATAGTAGCTCCGGGATTATCATATACATATTCCTTAACTACCTTAAATTCATTTTCCTCTGTCTCCATACACTTGCCGCAAATAGGTCTTCCTAAATATGTGAATATTTTTCCGCACCTGGGGCAATTCTTTATTTCCGCCATAAATAGACCTCCTTAATCTTAGTCGCCGTGGAACGGTTTAGAACCGTTCCCTACACGCGACTCGTATCTCGTGTCTCGTGTCTAAATCATGTATTACTGCCTGTAGCAGCAGTTATAACGTATATGCCCGTTGCTCCCAACTCCATAAGCACTTTACTGCATTCATTCACAGTGCTTCCTGTGGTATATATGTCATCAACCAACAAAATTCTCTTATATTTATCATTATTATACAATAATCTAACTGAAAATGCATCAACAATATTCAGATACCGCTGGGTTTTGTTCAGGTTGTACTGTTCCTTTGTCTCCTTGGTTCTAATCAGACAGTCCAGGATTGGTTTCCTCAGCCTTTCGCCAAGTTCCTGCGCTATAATGTATGATTGGTTGAAGCCTCTAACTCTATACTTGCTCTCATGTATAGGCACCGGTACAATTGCATCTATCGATAATCCTTCATTTCTCAATCTCTCTTCCATTAACCGCGCGAGAACCTTCGTAAGTCGTGTTTTACCTTCATATTTGAGCTTATGTATGAGTTCCTTCCCAATGCCGCTGTACGCAAAGCAGGAATAAGCCCTGTCATAATAAAAAGTACCAGCTCTGCAGTCAGGGCAGCTGCTTTGTGGGTACTTCTCATTAAGCTGCTTGCCGCAGTGAAGACATGTGACCCCTTGGAGATAATCCAGGGATGCCATGCAGGTATCGCAGGGGTTGGCTGTTCCAGCTCTCCCGCATATATCACACTTTGGCCTTGCAGGGTATAATAGGTCAAGTAAAGATCTTACCATCTCACCACTTCCTTTTAGAAGAAGTTAAGCTTATCAAGCCTTCCCCGTAGTCCGGAATGACGTGTTATTATATGATTGTTCTTAATCATTTGCTGTAGAAACCGTTCTTTTCCAACAAGCACTACCATGCTTTTCGCTCTTGTCAGTCCTGTATAAAGGAGGTTCCTTGTCATAAGCATTGGGGGACCAAAGGTTAACGGCATTACAAGCACAGGGAACTCCGAGCCTTGACTCTTATGAACCGTCAGAGCATATGCATGTTCCAGTTCATCCAGCATGGTAAAATCATATCTGATCAATCTCTCTCTATCAAATATCACTTCCAGGTACTGTTCTTCGTTATCTATCTCCATAATAGTACCCAGGTCACCATTGAACACGCCCTCGCCTTCCTTTTCAAAGTTGCTGACACTTTGCCATTTCATTTTGTAGTTGTTCTTTATTTGCATTACTTTATCCCCAACTCTAAAAACACCTTCTCTATGGGACTTTTCAGTCTTGCCCTGCTCATGGGGATTCAAGGCCTTCTGCAGTTCCTGATTCAAGTTCAATACACCGCACATGCCCTTCTTCATTGGGGACAGCACTTGGATTCCTTCATAAAAATCCAGTCCTGTATATTTTGGAAGCCTTTCGGTGCAAAGTTCTATTATTGTAGAAACAATCTCCTCCTGACTCTCTTGCCTTATCAAAAAGAAATCCGCATTTTTTGAGCTGATTATGGGAGGCTCACCCCTATTTATCCTGTGGGCATTGACAACGATCATACTGCTCTCAGCCTGCCTGAATATCTCATCCAGCCGCACTACCGGCAGTACCCCGCTTTCTATGATATCCCGCAGCACATTCCCCGGACCTACAGAGGGAAGCTGATCAACATCGCCCACTAGAATGACCCTGGTGCCTTCCGCTATAGCACCTAAGAGGTTGTTCATCAGCAGTATGTCAATCATTGATACTTCATCAACTATTATTACATCACATTCCAGAGGTGACTCTTCATTCTTCTGGAAGAACATTTCCTCATCGCTTTCCCCATACCCGAATTCCAGAAGCCTATGGATAGTCTTTGCATCCCGTCCCGTTGCCTCCTGCATCCTTTTTGCCGCTCTCCCCGTAGGTGCAGCAAGCAACACATTAAGTCCTTGCTTTTCAAAAATATTTATTATTGTTTTGATGGTTGTGGTCTTCCCTGTGCCCGGTCCTCCGGTTATCACAAGTATCCCCTGGGTTAAAGCCTCCCGCACCGCAGTTCTCTGCTTTTCCGCCAATTCTATGCCTTCTGATCTTTCAACTGCCGATATCTCGCTATCCATATCAACGTCCATCGGTGGGATTTTGAAATACAAAAGCTGCATAAGTCTCCTGGCAGTCCCTGATTCCGCCTTGAAGAAAGGAATTGAATATACTCCTCTTATGTCTCCAATATTTTCAACAACCAGTTTCTTCTCAATAAAAAGCTTGACTATTGTTTCCTCAACAAAGGTTTCATCAACGCCAAGCAATTCTGCTGCAGATCTTACAAGCTCCTCTTGGGGCACAAAGGTGTGTCCGCTTCCATGGTATTGGTTCAGCACATATCTCGTGCCTGATGCAGTACGGTATTCTGAGGATTCAGAGATTCCCATGGTCAGTGCTACCTTATCCGCCATTTTGAAGCCTATGCCGAATACGTCATCTGCCATTTTGTAAGGGTTTTCCTTTATCTCCTTTATGGTATTAGCACCATAAGTCTTATATATTTTGACGGCATAAGCAGGACCTATGCCATATTGCTCCAGGAACATCATTATATCCTTTAATTCCTTTTGCTCCTCGAAGGCTTCAAATATAGCCGCTGCCTTCTTCTCACCTATACCCTCCACCTCTGTCAGGCGGTCGGGATTATATTGGATAACGTCAAGTGTATCCAATCCAAACTTCTCTACCAGCTTTTTAGCTGTATGGGGGCCTATCCCCGGAATCAAGCCTGAGGCAAGATACTTCTCTATTCCATTAGCTGTTGCCGGAGTGACAGCAGCGTAGGTCTCCACCTTGAACTGATTGCCGTAGTCGGGGTGCTGCACCCACTTTCCATATGCTTTTATGGTCTCTCCAATATTCAAAAAGGAAAAGTACCCTACCAATGTGAGCAGCTCTTTATCCCGCTCCAGCTCCAATACTGTATATCCATTCTGCTCATTTCTGAACACCACATCATATATGATTCCCTGAACTTCATCCATCCTTAGCACCTCGAAAAGAATCTACGAATACTTGTTCTTTTTATTATAGCATAGTGAGGCAATAGGCGATAGGCTATGGGTTTTGGGGGAACGGGCGGGCATGGAAACCCGCCCCTACACCTACTGCCTGTAAAACAAAAAGGTGCACCAAATTGGCGCACCTTCTTATTATATCCCTGCTAATTTTTTAATTTCTTCAACTTTGTCAGTTTTTTCCCACGGAACATCTATGTCGGTTCTTCCCATGTGTCCGTATGCCGCTACCTGCTTGTATATCGGTCTTCTGAGATCCAGGCTCTTTATTATAGCTGCCGGTCTCAAATCAAATACCTTCATAACTATTGCTGCTATCTCATCATCTGGGAGCTTTCCGGTGCCAAAGGTCTCAACCAATACCGATACCGGCTTTGCGACACCTATTGCATAAGCAACCTGCACTTCACATTTGGATGCAAGTCCTGCTGCAACTACATTCTTCGCAACATATCTTGCAGCATAGGAAGCAGATCTGTCCACCTTAGTCGGATCTTTACCAGAGAAGGCTCCTCCTCCATGTCTTGCATATCCTCCATAGGTATCAACGATTATCTTTCTTCCTGTAAGGCCTGAGTCCCCATGTGGTCCTCCAATTACAAACCTTCCTGTAGGATTAATGTAATACTTGGTCTCCTTGTCCAGCATTCCTTCAGGAACAACAGGTTTTATTACATTTTCGAGTATATCTCTTTCAATGGTATCATGGTCAACTTCAGGACTATGCTGTGAAGAAACAACTATAGTATCTATTCTCACAGGTTTTCCATCATCATATTCCACTGTAACCTGTGTCTTGCCATCTGGTCTCAAGTAGTCAAGTATGCCTTCCTTTCTCACCTTGGAAAGTCTTATTGCCAACTTGTGAGCCAAAGAGATCGGCATCGGCATAAGCTCAGGGGTTTCATCACAGGCATAACCGAACATCATGCCCTGATCTCCTGCACCTGTTGCAGCTATGTCCTTCTCAGTCATTTCACCTTTTTTAGCTTCCAGTGCGTTATCAACACCAAGCGCTATATCAGCAGACTGCTCATCAATTGCAGTAATGACACCGCAGGTATCTGAGTCAAAACCATACTTTGCCCTTGTGTAGCCTATATCCTCGATAGTTTTTCTAACTATCTTCGAGATATCAACATAACAGCTTGTGGATATTTCCCCCATAACCAATACCAGACCGGTTGTGACAGAAACCTCACACGCTACTCTGCCCATGGGATCCTTTTCTAGTATGGCATCCAGCACTGCATCAGAAATTTGATCGCATATTTTATCTGGATGTCCTTCAGTAACAGATTCTGATGTAAATAATTTTCTAATCATAATAAGCCTCCTTCAAATAATTTCTCTTTTGAATCTACAAAAATTAAAAACTCCTTCTGACGAAGGAGTTGCATATTTCTTATTACTCCCTCATCTTTCAGGATCAGTATAGCAATCCTGTAGGAATTGGCACCGTACATTTGCCGGTTGCCGGGTTTCATAGGGCCCTTCCCTCCACCTCTCTTGATGAGCTTTTTTGCTATTTGGTTGTAGTAATTATGTTATCATAGCGAAAACTCTCTGTCAATATGTACTTTTTTATCGAAATAATTCCTTAATTTTTTTCTCATATTTCAGCCACAATATATTATAACCAAAATATAATTTGTTACGCATTTCATGATTTCGAATGTGCTTCAAAGTCCATTTAAAATTTACTGTGCCTGGCAATTACCCCATAGCAGATTTAATTTTTTGCATAAAAAAAAGTCCTTTCGGACTTTATGATTTCAATGGTGGGGAAAGGTGGATTCGAACCACCGAAGTCTGAGACAACAGATTTACAGTCTGCCCCCTTTGGCCGCTCGGGAATTTCCCCATGATGGAGCTGGTGATGGGACTCGAACCCGCGACCTGCTGATTACAAGTCAGCTGCTCTACCAATTGAGCTACACCAGCTTATACTAATTTTTAAATTACTTAATGAATTTTAATGTTTGTTTATCCATTCCATTATGAAATAATATGGTGGGGACAATAGGGCTCGAACCTATGACCCTCTGCTTGTAAGGCAGATGCTCTCCCAGCTGAGCTATGCCCCCATATTAATTATAATGGTAATGGTGACCCATAGGGGATTCGAACCCCTGTAGCCGCCGTGAAAGGGCGGTGTCTTAACCGCTTGACCAATGGGCCGTATTTAATTTTATTAATGGTCGGGGTGACAGGACTTGAACCTGCGGCCCCATGGTCCCAAACCACGTACGCTACCAACTGCGCTACACCCCGACGCGACTTCTCTATTATATAAAATATCTGAGCATCTATCAATAATCAAATTAGGCTGAATACCACTAAATACAGAGATTATGTCCCTCATGATTTAATATGCTTAATCATAATTCGAATTATTCATAATTATAGCCTTAAAGTTTTAAAAAATCAATATCTTAATACAAACTGTCTGCTCAAATCACTAGGTTCGCACCAATTGCTAGGTTTATTGCTTATTTGGGCTTCCAACCTATGAAAATGAAGGAAGACATGCCATTTCCTTCATTTTTATGCAATGTATTACTATTAATAGAATAATCGAGCTTGACCACCAATATATTAATAGTAGCTTAAATGGTCACAAAGCTATTATTAAATAAAGAACAGCATGATCTTACAATATAATAGGATTGCTGCGATTTATTAGCTGGGAGGTTATGCTTTGATTGAAGGATACAGTGCTCCCGAGGATATATGTGCGTATTATACAGATGACAGGGCGCATCTTAAGATATCCGAGTTTTTGAGAAGGTACAGCAGTGATAAATGCATCATACTTTGTATAGGCACTGACAGATTCATCGGTGACTGCTTGGGACCGTTAACCGGCACATTGCTCAGCAAGCTTAACTTGACAGTCCCTATTCTGGGCACCCTTGAAAGCCCTGTTCATGCAGTTAACCTCAGGAACACAATATCTCATATTAAAACGCACTACAGAGGCCATAGAGTCGTAGCTATTGATGCTTGCCTCGGAACAAGCCAAAGCATAGGCTATATACAAGTAAAGGAAGGCAGCATCCAACCTGGCCGGGGTGTAGGAAAAAAGCTCTCACATGTGGGTGATTGTTCTATAGTAGGAATAGTAGATGAAGCAGTAGAGTCAGATGACTACGAGTATGAAAACTACTTAAAGATCAATAATGTTAGACTTGGACTGGTAATGAAAATGTCAGAAACCATTGCGAAGGGAATATATGCTGCCTTCCGTCAGTAGGCTCTGGGTTTAGGAAAAATAAATAACGGTGAAACTATCACCGTTATTTTATTTATCTATTTTTTAATTATCGCAAACATCAATTCTCCTGAGGCTGCAAGTTCATCGCCCACGTAAGCTTCGGCCTTTGCCTTGCCGATGCCCCTTTTGAAATTCAGCATCTCTACTTCCATTCTCAGTGTATCTCCAGGCACGACCTGTCTCCTGAACCGCAAACCATCAATTCCGGTAAATACCGCCAGCTTTCCCGCATGCTCCTCCATCCCCAGTATAGCCACAGCTCCAACCTGCGCCATAGCCTCTACAATTAGTACTCCGGGCATAATCGGGTTTCCTGGGAAGTGACCCTGGAAGAAGGGCTCATTTACCGTAACATTTTTGATTCCTGTTGCCTTCTTACCATATTCTATCTCAGTTATTTTATCCACCAGCAGGAATGGGTACCTGTGGGGTATGATTGCTTGTATATCAATGTTACTTAGCATTGTTCTCCTCACTCTCTTTCTTCATGCTTTTTGCCAGCTGCTTATATAGTACATCACCTAGTCCGGTTCCCTTACCCCTTGAGACTTCCACAGCATACTTATCAAAAAGCATATCCTCAAACATCTCTTCAGCAGAGCCGCCATCTACCAAGCCGCTCTTCTGAACCGTATTCCTCATTTGCTTGAACATCATGTTCACAAATATCGCTTCCAGCTCACTGCAAGCCTTCTTGAGTTTCTTTTCGTCCTTCTCCTCAACAGCCTTTTCCAAAGCCCTTTCGAATTCCCCTTGCTGCGCTTGCTGGGCTTTATCTTTTACATTATTATAATCAGTTATATTATTTCCAATGCCAATTGGATTAATCATTTCAACACCTCTTTTACTGGTTCAGGGTTACGGAACGGTTTGGAACCGTTCCCTACACTTTATCTTCTTAGATTGTTCGCCATTCCAAGCATCTCATCAGCAGTCTGTATTGATTTGGAGTTTATCTCATATGCTCTCTGAGCCTGTATAAGCTTTACCATTTCCTCTACTATTTGCACATTGGAATACTCCAGATAACCCTGCAGTACATTTCCTCCTGTACCATCGTTTTGAGTGTCCTGAGCTTCACCGCTGGCTCCTGTTGATATATACAGGTTCTTTCCGATACTCTCAAGGCCTGCTGGATTTACGAAGTTTGTGATTGAAAGGCTTCCTAACTCTTCAATGGTGCCATCTTCTCTTTTTACCGAGATTAGTCCTCTTGCATCTATAGTTATATCCTTTACGTCTGTGCCCAATTCGATATTGCCGTTTTCACCCTGAACATAATAGCCTTCTGAAGTTACAAGGTTGAAATTCTCTCCGTCGGGCGATATCTTAAAGCTTCCATCCTTTGTATAATACTCCTGCCCTTCCGGTCCAAGCACCTTAAAAAAGCCAGAGCCGTCAATTGCCAAATCGGTCGGGTTATTGGTTGCATCAAGGCTTCCTGTAGTAAAGAATTTGACTGAGGCGGCGGCCATAACACCATGACCTACCTGCAGATTTACCGGTTTACCTTTTCCGTCCTTTACCATGCCTCTTTCCATTGTCTCATAAAGCAGGTCCTTGAATTCCATCCTGGTCTTTTTATATGAAACCGAGTTAACATTCGCCATGTTGTTAGATATAGTATCAACATTAAGCTGCTGAGCTTGCATTCCTGTACTGGCTGTATAAAGTGCTCTCATCATAATATATTACCTCCTATAACCTTGCTATTTCATTAACAGCTTTTCCGATAAGCTCGTCGTGTATCTTTATCATCTTCTGATTAGCTTCATAGGTACGCATCATTGTAAGCATATCTACCATTTCTTTCACTGAATTAACATTGGAGCCTTCTAGGGAACCCTGTTGTATCTTCCCTACTGTTGCTGCAGGTTCTGCGTCAGTGCCCTCTTCTATTCTTATGAGGCCGTTTGCTTCTTTGCGAAGCGCCTTATAATCATCGAAATCCACAAGCTTAAGCTTGTCTACCCTCTCTGAATCCGAATATAACTCCCCGTCTTCATTTACCGTCATGTTGCTTCCGTCTATCTTTATATACCCAGCTTCACCGAGCACCTTATAACCTTCCTTGGTTACCAGATAACCCTCTGAATCTTTGGTAAAATCACCGCTTCTTGTATACCTTTCACCCTCAGGAGTCTCTATGCAAAAGAAGCCTTTGTCCCTTAAAGCCAAATCAAAGCTGTTTCCTGTGGGCTGTATCTGTCCCTGCTCAAAGTTTGTCCTTACCTCACTGCTTCGTATGCCATAGCTCAGCTGTCCTAAGGTATTCAATGGGTTTGATACCTTCAGTCTGTCTACTGCTATTCCTCCTGCAAGTACCTGTCCTGCTGCATCGATGGTTACTGCAGCGCCTCCGGTATTAATCCTGCCATTTTGTCCCAATATGTAATTACCCTGTGATGTCACAAGGTAGCCTTCTTCATCCACCTTAAATGCTATACTCTTGCTTCTGCTTATACCCTGAGGGGTCTCTACATTAAAGAAACCGGAAGGAGTATTTGCACTATATGTTGCACCGTCATTTTCACTGCTTATGCCGGATCCGGAGACTTTTCTTCTGAGTAAGTCCTTGTCGAGTCCCCCATTTATCTTCGATATCAGGATTTCGGGAAAGTTCTCAGTAACCATAACATCCTTCTTAAATCCTGTAGTATTCACATTTGCTATGTTATTTGCTATCACGTCTATTCTTTTAGTTTCAGCAACCGCAGAGGATGCCGATATATAAAGTCCTCGAATCATACTCTCACCTACAAACGTTCTTTTTTTGCTACATGATAGTTATCGGAATGATAACCGTAAGACTTTAGGGAATTTCGCATAAAAAAGACAACCTTTCGGTTGTCCATTTTTTAGTAATTTAAAGTGACTATTTTCCTGTTTGCATTAATGTCCGCATCTTCCAGCATATCTATGTGTTCCAATGCTTTTCCTGTTCCGATAGCCACGCAGGATATTGCATCCTGAGCTACATATACCGGTATGCCTGTCCTCTTGCTTATCAGCTTATCGAGACCATTTAATAGTGAACCTCCGCCTGTCATAACTATGCCTCTGTCGCTTATATCCGCGGAAAGCTCAGGTGGTGTCCTCTCAAGCACTGAATGCACAGCATCAGCAATGGCAGAAACCGGTTCAGACAGAGCCTCAAGCATCTCATCAGAATTTACCTCTATGGTTTTTGGAAGTCCTGATATCAGATTCCTTCCTCTAACTTCAACCTTAAGCTGCTCATCTCGTGGGAATGCAGTACCTACGTTTATTTTCAACTCTTCAGCAGTTCGTTCCCCGACCATTATATTGTGTTTCTTTCTCATATACCTTACAATTGCTTCGTCGAACTTGTCCCCCGCAACCTTTATGGAGGTTGATACAACTATACCGCCTAAGGATATAACTGCTATATCTGTTGTTCCTCCGCCAATATCAATTACCATATTGCCGCTGGCCTTTGATATGTCCAAGCCCGCTCCAATAGCGGCTGCTATAGGCTCTTCGATAAGTCTGGTTGTCCTGGCTCCTGCATTGTTGGCAGCATCAATAACCGCTCTCTTTTCAACCTCTGTAACACCGCTGGGCACGCATACAACCATCCTTGGTTTGAATATTCTTCTCCTGCCAATGGCCTTATCTATGAAATATCTAAGCATCTTTTCAGTAATGTCATAATCTGAAATAACGCCTTCTCTAAGGGGTCTTATTGCAACAATATTGCCTGGTGTTCTGCCAAGCATCAGCCTTGCATCTTCACCTACTGCCAATATCTTGTTTGAATTTCTGTCTATGGCAACAACTGAAGGCTCCCTCAGTACAATGCCTTTCCCTTTTATGTATACTAAAACGCTAGCCGTTCCCAAATCGATGCCAATATCTTGTCCTCCGAACATTACACTACCTCCATAAAATTTCGATTACAGTAATTGAAACTAAATAATAAAATTCATCCATTAAATTCGTTCATAAAAACCTGCTTAATCGATTACATATTCTATATAAATTCTAAAATTCCTGCATCAATCGATTGTATATGACAAAAAAGTATTAAAATACCAGATGCGGGGATGAAATAAAGCCTCCGATTGTTTATTAATACCCCGAACAATGGTTCTTAAACCCGAAAACACATAGCTTGTCTACCCTAATTATAAAATAAATAATATCAAATAACAAGCTCCAGCAACTATATTGTGCAGCATGTCAAAATCAGCACATCTATAATTGCCGGAGCCTGGACTTTCATCACTACAGGCTTATGGACTGGTATTTCATCTTTGTTGCCCTTCCGCCTCTTATATGTCTTTCCGCCTTGTTCTGATCCATTATTTCTTTAACCTGAAGTGCTACACTTGGATTTATTCTCGGCAGTCTTTCGGTAACATCTTTATGTACTGTACTCTTGCTTACCCCAAATATTCTAGCTGCATCTCGAACAGTTGTCTTGCTGCTTATTATATATTTCGCAATTTCCAATGCTCTTTCTTCGATATAATCCTTCAATTACTACTACCCCCTTATTGGTGTCTTTTTACATTAATATGCTATTTTTTTGTTAATTAGAACTACTCGTATTTGTTCATTAATTAATGCTTTTTAACATAACAGATTTTCTAGTTGATAGATGTTAAAAATGCATTACCGCTGTTTAGGGCCACCAGGACCCTAAACAGGATAAACTTTACGAGGCTCTTAGTGCTTTTTAACATCACCACTTTTCTATCTTTCAAATGTTAAAAATGCACTTCCTTGATTCAGTGCCTCGCATACCCCAGAAGGGATATACTTTACGAGGCCCTATTTCTTTAGGGATTGCTTAGGCAAGTATTTTTTGGGGTCTATATTCTTGCCTTCCTTGATTACTTCAAAGTGTAGGTGGGGATTATCAGCGATTTCATATAAAGCTGTTTTCCCTACACCGCTGATTACATCGCCTTTTTTGATATTCTGATTTATAGTTACCAAATCCAGAGTAGAAAGGTTGCTATACTTTGTGTAAACTTTCCCTCCATGGTTTATTATAATAGTAAGGCCAAGCTGGGGATCATTCACAAGCTCCTCCACCACACCATCCATTGATGCTCTTACCGGACTTCCCTCTTCAGCTTTTATGTCAATTCCGGTATGTGTACTCCACTGATCCAGTGTTTTCGAATAAACAAGTACATCTTCTGAGAACTCAGTATATGCAGTTCCGAATACCGGAACCACCATTGTCTCCATCTTTGGTTCTTCCATTTTTATTGCAGAAATTGCTTTTTCTCCATCGGTCGCTTTGCTTTCATCAGGCTTAACTGTTGTTTTATTATTTTCTTCTTTATTAGCTAACTTTACCGAGCTGCTGTTTGTGACCTCTGTTGCATCTTGGGTATCTCCGCCCACTCCATCGACATTGTCTTCTATTACTTGTACTGCAGTATCTAGTTCAGGCTCCTGACCGTATTCTTCGATGCTTTTCTGGAACTCCAGCTGTGCACGCTTATCCTCCAAGTAGTTCCTGTACTGCATTAGGCCACCCGCAGTAAGCAAAGCGGCTATCAATAATACAACAAAGTAAATATACCTATTTTTGAATTCCCTGTTAAATTTCATAATTTACACCTCCGCTTGTATTATTTCCAATAGTTTTTAAAATAATACAGGCTTTCAGTGAATTGTATTAACAAAAATTAAGAGGAAATTCGATGGTCCGCAATAAGTCTTCCGCTACAACGGGCGGGCGTGGAAACCCGACCCTACTGGCGACTGGCATTATACCCGGTCAAGTCCTTTATAGATACTATGTCAACCCCCTGATAATAATGTATTACTATATCCCTATATCCCACTCCATTTTTTGCCATGCCATCGGCACCATACTGGCTCATGCCTATTCCATGTCCATTTCCGACCACAGTGAACAGAATTGAGCTTTTCCCGACTGAATATTTAAAGTTAGAGGAATTCAATCCCAAAGCATTTCTCACATCCATACCCTTGAAGGTTTTATCTCCTATCTTTAGCTTTGTTATTCTTCCCCCTTCGCTTCTTTCCAGTACTGTTATTTGATTTTTTATATTCTTTTTGCTTATTTTTACTTCAGAGTTAAGCTTTTTCATGGACTGAATGAAGTTATCAATGCTTATTTCCTGCTGTGCGACATATTTCGGAGAGTGCTCTTCATACTGGCTCATGACGCTTCTGAGATAAGGCACCTTGCTTGACCAGATTTCCTCTGAATTCTCTGTTTTCCCTCCGCTGGTAGAATGGAATACTGCATCTATGAGCCTATTGTCATATATGATTACTTCACCTGCCGTCCCATATACAGCTTCCTTTAACTTATCCAGGTCTTTCTTTACAGTGGTTGGATTTCTGTATGCCTGACAGTGAGCGGAATCGGTACAAATTTCCGCACCCGGATGCACGCTGCAGCCGCTCCCTCCAAACTGTCTCATTCGGAGCATGGTGTATGTCCTGGCAGCAAGCGCCTGCGCCTTTAGTGCCTCCAGATGAAAGCTTGAAGGCATCTCTCCGGCTACAACACCTAATACATAATCCTCAAGATTCATTGTTACCACCTTGTCTATATCCTTCATATAAACTGCTATTGGTATGTCAGTACCTGTCACTAAATCCTTTTCCAGCTTCTTTTCACTGTCTTTTAATAAAACCAAGGGAATAGTAAATAGCAAAAGCATCAGTACCGCAATGGCTGCAGCCAGTTTCCTCAAAAGCTGCCCTCCCCCTTCCGTCAGTGTGTTGGACTATGTGTTATATAGTATTTATGCGAAATGATTAGCTCTTTAATATATTATTTTAGTGAGGGCAGTTATATGTCAGTGATTTAATAGGTGATTTCTAAATTACGTACAAAAATGAACAAAGGCGGCTGCGCCGCATTTGAAGCTCCTGTGCCTTTTCCGAAGGAAATTCCGGCAAGCAATTAAAAAACCCGGTGCAATTGCACCGGGATTAATTATTCCTCAACTCTTCTTATATCAGCTCCGAGTTTTTTTAACTTTTCTTCAATTTTTATGTAGCCTCTATCTATATGATATATGTCAGATATCTCCGTTCTTCCCTCTGCACAAAGCCCTGCTATGGCCAATGCTGCTCCTGCTCTCAGGTCAGTGGCTTTGACCTTTGCACCGCTCAGCCTTTCACAGCCTTCAATTATAGCGCTTCGTCCATCCACCTTAATCCGTGCTCCCATTAGCTTCAGCTCGTTAATATGCATGAACCTGTTTTCAAAAACCGTCTCTGTTGCTATGCTTGTTCCCTTGGCTAGACACATAGCTGTCATCAGCTGTGACTGCATATCGGTAGGGAAGCCCGGATAAGGCATTGTCTTTATATCTACTGAGTTCAATCTTTCCGGCGCTTTTACCCTGATGGCTCTTTCAAACTCGTATACCTCTGCACCCATTTCTTTAAGCTTTGCGGTTACAGGCTTGAGATGCTCAGGCACCACACCTTCTACTATGACATCCCCCCCCGTTGCCGCTGCAGCAACCATGAAGGTACCTGCCTCTATCCTGTCTGGAATTGCAGTATGGGCTGTCCCTCTCAGTTCCTTTACACCTTCAATCCTTACCGTGTCTGTCCCCGCACCTTTTATTATCGCTCCCATCTTACTGAGGAAATTTGCAAGATCTACTATCTCCGGCTCCTCTGCTGCATTTTCAATGACTGTTATTCCTTCTGCCAAGCAGCCCGCCATCATCAAGTTCTCAGTTGCTCCTACACTTGGGAAGTCCAGATAGATGGTTTCACCTCTTAGTTTATCGGCATATGCTTCAATATAGCCATGTCCAAGGGTAATATTTGCTCCCATTAAGGAAAACCCTTTAAGGTGAAGGTCTATCGGTCTTGTACCTATGGCACAGCCTCCCGGCAATGAAATCTTCACCTTGCCTATCCTTGCAAGCATAGGACCCATAATAAGAAAGGACGCCCTCATCTTTCTTATGAGCTCGTAGGTTGCCTCAAAGCTCTTTATGTTTTCCGACTTAATAGTAAGGCTGTGGTCTGTCCGCTCTATCTCCGCACCTATTGACCTTACAACCTCTTCCATAATATTAACATCATCAAGATATGGCACTTCCTCTAGAACGCAAGCCCCGGGCGTAAGCATAGACGCTGCTATTACAGGGAGTATGGCATTTTTTGCGCAATGCACCTTGACAGTGCCTTTAAGTACACATCCGTCTTCAATGATTAATTTTGTCAAAACTCTGCCTCCTAGTGCTTTTTAACACAACATTTTTCTTTTGTTCAGGTGTTAAAAATGCACTTCCTTGATATTGTGCCTCTACAAGATTAGAAATTCTTTCTGTTAAGAGGCATATGTTACATCTTTCTTTATCCATTGCTTCCTAATACCCCATAGGAATCAGCGGCGTACCTATCCAGATGTATGTCCTATCATCATAGGAGCTATACCTTATAGCCAACTGAACATTTACCCTTGCCTTATCAGACATAATATAGCCGCCTACGCTGCTGCTGAAGGCAGAAATACTTTTTAGTTCTTTATTTTCAATGCCTTCTACCTTCTTTGCATTTATAGACTGGAGTGCAATCCTGGACTTCTTATCTGCATCCCGCTCCTCCAGCTTTCCTTTATATGTACCTATTATGCAGCTGCTGAAGTTTATTAAGCTTTCATCCAACTGTATGGCCTTTGCTATATTCTGCCTTTCTGTCGTTAAATCCTCATAGCTTTTATCCATGGATACATCAACGATAATATAGGTTTCTCCATCTATCCCCTGTTGCACAGATTCTACTGCAATAGTATAAGCTTTGTTCCCCTTTGAACCGTATAGCACAATTTTATTCAACAGGTCATCACTTTCGATATTTTTAACAATTGTTGCTTTGTCCAGGTTTATGCGTTCTACTATAGCAGCTGTGACAGCTTCAATCTGATTTATAGTGAGGAACTTGTCATTTAGCTTTGCCCAGCAGCTTATTGTGCTTTCTAAAGCTTCTGCTCCAGTGCTTTCAAATGAAGTTATAAGTGCTTCCTCTTCAGTAAGAGTAATAATTGGGCTTGCTGCTGCATCAAAGCTTCCCACTGTAATCAAGGCACAAATAAGCAGCAGTATAATTCTTTTTTTCATATTGATACCTCCCATTCTTTAAAATTATTGCCCCATGAGAGGATTTATATTCAGCTTAAAAATATTGAAAAAAAATGACAGCAATTAGTTTGCCGTCATTTCATTTCAAATATTAAATTCTTTTATACGTCCATTACCTTAAGGCTCTCTGAAATTATAAGCTCTGCCTCTGTAGCATTTATTACTTCTTCAACAGTAGTCTCCGGTGCTATTTCAGTCAGAAGCAATCCCTTTGGCGTAACCTCAATGACTCCCATGTCAGTAACGATAAGATCTACCTCTCCCGCAGCAGTCAAAGGCAGGCAGCATTTTTTTAGTATCTTAGGCTCGCCCTTTGCTGTGTGTTCCATGGCTATAATAACCTTCTTGGCGCCTGCTACAAGATCCATAGCCCCGCCCATTCCGGGAACCATCTTGCCTGGTATCATCCAGTTGGCAAGATTTCCTTCCTGATCAACCTGAAGTGCTCCAAGGACAGTTACATCAAGGTGTCCTCCCCTGATTATCGTAAATGACATAGCACTGTCAAAAAATGCGCCCCCAGGTACTACACTTGCTGGCTGACCTCCTGCATTTACAATGTCCGCATCCTCATTACCCGGCTCAGGTGTCGGTCCTAGTCCTACATATCCGTTTTCAGACTGAAGCAGTATATCAATCCCCTCCGGGATGTAATTCGCTACTAGTGTAGGCATTCCAATGCCTAAATTGACCAAGTCTCCATCCTTCAGTTCTTTTGCAACTCTCTTGATTATGACTTCTCTTTTTCTATCCTTATCCTGGATCACTTGATTCACTCCTTTACTGTGTTATTACATCCACAAATATTGATGGGGTCATTACATCGCTGGCATCCAGCTCTCCCACTTCCACAATTTTCTCTGCCTCAACTATAACCACATCCGCTGCCGTTGCTATTAGCGGGTTAAAGTTCCTTGTGGACTTGCTAAAATAAATATTCCCCTTTTTATCTACAATACTTCCTCTTAGAAGGGCTATATCCGCCTTAAGCGGCAGCTCCAGCAGATATTCTTTCCCATCAACAGTAATTTTCTGTTTGCCTTCTTCTACTACAGTACCAACACCTGTATGAGTAAGTATTCCACCAAGGCCTGCCCCTGCAGCTCTTACTCTCTCCGCAAGAGTCCCTTGCGGTACCAGCTCCACCTCAAGCTCTCCTGCATTCATCTGCCTGCCGGTCTCAGGGTTGAGCCCTATATGTGATACTATTGCCTTTTTTAGTACCCTGCTTACTACCCACTTGCCTACGCCCTTTTCAGGCATAGCTGTATCATTACAAATGAGTGTAAGGTTCTTTATTCCTTTAGCAATAACGGCATCAACAAGCTTTTCAGGAGTCCCTGTACCCATAAATCCCCCAACAGCCACAATCATGCCGTCTTTTATGTAGCTTACAGCTTCATCAATAGTTTTTATTTTGTTCACAACTCCACCTCCAAAGTATTATAAAACATTATATAACTTCCAAATTATTTCCGCTAAATATCTGGCCAAAGTAAATTACACAGACATTGCTACTTATTTAACATATGCAAATAATGTGCCAAACAGAGTACAACTTAAAATTGCTATAAATATACCCATTCCCCGATGAGCAGATAAGTCCTTATATAGCTTCTATACAGAATCATTCCATTTATAGCCTAAATTCCGGCATCATATGTCCTTACACGAAGGCGACTTAAGCATGCTTCCAAGAATAGTCTCAGTAAGAGCCTGCCAGTTTAGGGCAATACCAAAAAGCTGCCGATTATTCGGCATAGGATAGGTGCTATTCAGGCTTAAAATCCTCAGGCTTGATCTTTGTAACTCCAAAATGGTAAAGCAAGCTATCAATTATCCTTGCTGAGGCATGCCCGTCACCGTATGGATTTACTGCATTAGCCATTTTTTGATATTCTTTTTCATCAGTAAGCAGAGTCTCAGCAAGCTGAAGAATATCCTTTTCCTCCACTCCCGCAAGTTTTAAGGTGCCAAACTCTATAGCTTCAGGCCTTTCTGTCTCAGTCCTAAGTACCAGCACCGGCTTGCCCAGTGAGGGAGCCTCCTCTTGGAGACCGCCTGAGTCTGTAAGCACCATGAAACACCTGTCCATAAGGTTATGCATTTCATCCACATCCAGAGGATCCAAAAGGTGTACTCTCGGCATTTTGTCCAATATTCCAAAAACAGTCTCTCTGACTGCAGGGTTTTTATGTACCGCATATACAATCTCTACATCTTCATGGGTCTCTGCTATCGCCTTAAGGGCTCTGCAAATATTCTCCAAAGGCTCTCCAAGGTTTTCCCTCCTGTGAGCCGTAACCATTATTACCTTCTTTTTGTTATAATCTATATTCTTCAACTCTTCAGTATAAAACTCAAAGCTCTTGCTCACGGTAGTCTTCAATGCGTCAATGGCAGTGTTGCCTGTTATATATATGCCTTCTTCCTTAACACCCTCTCTTAGAAGATTAGCCTTTGATGTGGCCGTAGGAGAGAAGTGTATATCCGACATTGCTCCGGTAAGCTTCCTGTTCATTTCCTCCGGGTAAGGAGAATATTTATTGAAGGTCCTTAAGCCTGCCTCAACATGACCTATCTGAACCTTATTGTAAAAAGCGGCCAAGGAGCCGACAAAGGTTGTGGTCGTGTCCCCATGAACCAGTATGATATCAGGGTGCAGCTCCTTAATTACTTTTTCAAGCCCGGACAGGGCATTTACCGTTATGTCCGTAAGTGTCTGTCTGTCCTTCATTATGTCCAGGTCAAAGTCCGGCTCTATGCCGAATATATTCAATACTTGATCAAGCATATCCCTATGCTGTGCTGTAACGCAGACATAGGACTCAAACCGGCTGTCTGACTTTAATGCTTTTACCAGTGGCGCCATTTTTATAGCCTCGGGTCTTGTCCCGAAGATGGATAGTACTTTTACCAAAATAACAACTCCTTCTATACAAACTAAAGGTGAGAATATAAGACTCCTTATACTCTCACCGAATTTACTACATATTATTACAAATCTGCTTTATTGCTTCCCTGATCCACCTCTATTAGACCTAAGTACTTTGCCCCCATAGAGGCTAAGAGAAAAACCGCGAATACCAGTACAAATGCAACCTTCACAGTAACCTCTACCAGTGCAACTGCACTGAAACCCAATACTGCACTTATGCTGTAAAGTGTCAGCACTGCCTGTTTATGACTCATGCCTGCATCCAGAAGCTTATGGTGTAAATGTCCTTTATCTGCTTCCATCATCGGCCTTCCACTCAAGGTTCTTCGTACCATTGCAAACAATGTATCGAATATCGGTAGTCCAATAGCGAAAATCGGTATCAAAATAGATAAGGCAGCTGCGCCTTTAAGTGCTCCGGTAACAGAAATCACAGAGAGCATAAAACCTAGGAACAAAGACCCTGTATCTCCCATAAATATCTTTGCCGGATTGAAATTGTAAGGCAGAAAGCCCATAGTAGAAAAAGCCAATATTGCTGCCAGGAAAGCAGCCAGTTCCTGTCCGGTACTCATAGCAGCAATTAAAAGAGTAACTGCGGAAATCACAGATATTCCTGCTGCCAATCCGTCAAGTCCATCCACCAGATTTATTGCATTTGTAACCCCTACTATCCATATCAAAGTCAGCGGATAGGACCAATTACCAAAAATGATATATTGATTATCCGGGAAAAGAAAATACAGTGGATTAGCAACTGAGGTTATCATTATGCCGCTGTTTATAACTATAGCAGCCGCAATAACTTGAACGAGAAATTTAAATTTTGCCGGAAGCGGTTTTATATCATCAAAGAAACCTAGAGTTACAATTATTGAAGCCCCTATCAGAACTCCAAACAACTCAGGTTTAAAACCCTCTTTGTAAAACAAAGCCACCATGAAACCAAGAAAAATTGCAAGGCCTCCCAATCTCGGGGTTGGAACCTTATGCACTCTTCTTTCATCCTTTGGTACATCAATAGCACCCACATGCTTTGCCAATTTCATCATCAGCGGTGTCCCAACATAAGCAACAGACGCAGCGATAATGAATGCTATTATGCTACTTGTCATTTTATCACTCCCAAGTACTCTTATTTCCTTAGTAAATTCTTTACTTTATAATAAATATTTTACTGCAAGGAAAATTTATTGTCAAATCAACATTTGCAATGGTTTTTGGGTATATAAGTTTATTCTCTCCATATAAATTGAAATTAAAACACAATGCATGTTCATATGATTATTTACATTTTTTGATACATGCTGCGGGCGACCACTGGTCGCCCTACAATTTCGATATTTCAATTCCGGATTCTTGGAGGAGCTCTTTAGAAAGCTGATCGTTGTATTCATCTCTAAGTACAATCCGTTTGATACCTGAATTAATTAGCATTTTAGTGCACAATATGCATGGAGATAGAGTGGTGTATATGGTTCCTCCCTCTATTGCAGATCCAAAAACCGCTGCTTGAATTATTGCGTTCTGTTCTGCATGCAGCCCTTTGCAGAGCTCATGCCTCTCACCTGAAGGAATATTGAGGTTTTCTCTCAAGCACCCGGTTTCCCCGCAGTGGCGGATTCCCTTAGGGGCTCCATTGTAGCCTGTTGCCAGTATGCGGTTATCCTTCACGATTACTGCTCCAACCTGCCTTCTCATGCAGGTTGAACGCTTCTTCGCAACCATCGCCATCTCCATGAAGTATTCATCCCAATTAGGCCTCATTCTACCCGTCCCCCTATAAACTTATTTTACTTTGTTCCAAAAAGTCTGTCTCCTGCATCACCCAGTCCAGGCACAATGTATCCATGATCGTTAAGCTTCTCGTCAACTGCAGCAACATATATCTCTACATCCGGATGAGCCTCGACAACTGTCTTTACACCTTCAGGAGCAGCAATAAGGTTTACAAGCTTTATACTTTTTGCTCCCTTTTCTTTCAGGAAGGATATTGCCGCTGCTGCAGAACCTCCGGTAGCCAGCATTGGGTCAAGCACTATAATATCTCTTTCTGCTATATCAGAAGGAAGCTTGCAATAATATTCAACAGGCTGCAAAGTTTCCGGATCTCTATACAGTCCTATATGCCCTACTTTTGCAGCGGGGATCAAACGAAGCATTCCATCCACCATGCCCAGTCCAGCTCTAAGTATAGGTACTATCCCAAGCTTTTTACCTGCAATGACCTTGGACTTAGTTTTGCATATAGGTGTCTCTACCTCTGTATCTTCAACTGTAAGATTTCTTGTTACCTCATAGCCCATGAGCAGAGATAGCTCTTCAACCAGTTCCCTGAATTCCTTTACCCCTGTGTTTTTATCCCTCAGAATTGTAAGCTTATGCTGAATCAGTGGATGCTCCATTACCGTAACATTTTTATACTGCTTCACTTTAACTCCTCCTCGTATGTATTATTTATTTATATTACTTATTGTATTTTTCTTCTATTGCTGCTATTTTTCCTACTCTTCTGCCGTGTCTTCCACCCAGGAACTCTGCGCTTAACCAGGTATCCACTATCATTTTTGCCAGACCCACTCCAATAACTCGCTCCCCAAGCGCAAGGACATTAGCATCATTGTGCTCTATTGATGCTTTGGCAGAAAAGCAATCTCCACAGAGGGCTGCTCTTACTCCGGGGACCTTATTTGCTGAAATCGAAATGCCAATGCCTGTTCCGCAGCAGATTATCCCTCTATCATATTCACCTCTTGCAACTGCTTCTCCTACTGCCTGTCCAACATCCGGATAGTCCACTGCTTCTGTAGTAAAACAGCCAAAGTCAACAAAATCTACCTTCTTTTCACTCAGATGTTTAATTAACTCGTCTTTTAGTAAAAATCCACCGTGGTCACTTCCAACTGCAATTTTCAAATTAGTGTTCTCCTTCCTCTTTAAGCTTATTAACCAATATTTCTATGTACTTGCTGATTTCATCCCTGCAATTAATATATAAATCTATATCCCCGCCAAAGGGGTCGTATATATCTGCATTACCTGCTGCTTCACAATACTCTGACAGAGTATATGTTCTGGAAGCTGCATCAGGTCTCAGCTGGAGCAGCCGCATCTTATGAGAGGCGGTCATTGCCAGTATCAGGTCTGCTCTGTCTATTATATCATTATCTATAATACTGGAGAAATGTTTGGATAAATCTATTCCTAATTCCTTCAACGCCTCTACAGCATTATGTGAGGCCGGCATCCCCGGAAAAGCAGAAGTGCCTGCAGAGCTGACAAAATATTCCCTGTCAAGTCCTTCCTTCTCAAGTGAATGTCTCAGAAGTGCTTCAGCCATGCTGCTTCTGCATGTATTCCCAGTGCAAACGAACAATATTCTTTTCATATCTACACCTCAATAATATTGAAGCCTGCTGCTTTCTTCATCCTATTCATTACAGCCATACCCATATCTGTTTCATCCAAGGCCTCTGCAAATATTATGTCTACTCCCATCTTGTCAAACTCCCTAAGCTTCTCAAAAACATTAGACGCAATAACCTCAGTATTTGTTCTGCTTCCAAGAGAAAGCACTCTGCAGTCTTGGTAACAACACTTAGTCTCATCAGATGCAAGCACTCCCACTTTGAGGCCCTTGCTCACATTCTCACAGATCAGCTCCTGTATCTTCTTACTAACGCTGTCCAATTCCCCTCTGACAATTATCATATCTGCTTCAGGGGCATAATGGGTGTACTTCATACCAGGAGCTTTTGGGACTCCCGCCTCACCCACGCTTCCCCGGTCCAGCTCCACAGCTCCAAGAACGCTTTCAAGCTCTTCCCAGGTCACACCTCCAGGCCTCAATATCACAGGCTTTTCTCCTGAAAGGTCCAGGACTGTTGATTCTAACCCTATCCGGCTTTTGCTGCCGCATAGTATCATATTCACCCTGCCCTGCATATCGTCAATAGCATGTTCTGGCAGTGTTGGGCTTGGTTTGCCCGAAAGATTTGCGCTGGGGGCCGCAATAGGCAGCTCGCTTCTTTTAATTAGCTCCAGTGCAATTTTGTTATCCGGCATTCTTACTGCAACAGTATCCAGTCCCGCTGTCACTTCATAGGGTACCTTCCCTGACTTTTTGAAAATAAGTGTAAGGGGTCCAGGCCAGTATTTATCGATGAGCAGCTTGGCTCCATCGCTAAGGGGGCTTCCAATAAGATATAAAAGCATGTTGATAGAGGAAATATGTACAATGAGCGGATTGTCGCTAGGCCTTCCTTTGGCTGTGAATATCCCTTTCACCGCTTCTCCTGATAGTGCATTGGCTCCCAATCCATAAACAGTTTCGGTTGGGAATACCACAGTGCCATTATTCCTAATTATATCCGCGGCTCTGTCAATTATATCCGAATCTATATTGTTTTCATTCAGATAATGAACTTCTGTATTCATGCCGATTCCTCCAAGTGCTTATGACTTAGTTAGCTTTTTGCGAAATACCATTTGTATATTCAATTTGATTTCGCAAAAAGTTACCCTGATGTTATTGAATTTGCACATACCCAATATGAATTCTGTTATGCGTTCAATATAGTATTAGGCAAAAAAAGTGCTATTATGTTCAAATACATAATAACACAGCAAAATATCATATACAACTTTCAGAATATTTATTTAGAAACTAGTTGAAATTATTATTCCGCAAATTATTCCTACAATCATAGCAATTGTAGATATCCTTCCCTTGTAGATATTTTGGGTCTTTGGTATAAGCTCACCACAGGTTATATAAAGCATCGCGCCACCTGCAAAGCTCAAGCACAGGCAGATAAAGGTATGTGAAATTTCTCCCAGCAGTTCTCCAATAAAGGCCCCAAGCCCCATTGGTATTCCCGCAAGTATCGTGTAGAGAAGAATCTTCATTCTGCTGATGCCGCCTAGCTTAAGAGGTGCTGCCATTGCTATGCCTTCAGGCATATCATGAAGTCCAATTACCATAGCAAGCCCCAAGCCCAGATAATCACTGGCAGCAAAACCGGAGCCTACCGCAAGTCCTTCAGGGAAGTTGTGTATGGCAATCCCAATGCCTAGCAATATACCGCTTCTCACAAAGTCAAAGCCATCATTGTACTTGTGGCTTATCCGCTCAGGTATGAGCTGCTCTACAGCAACTATCATCCCTACTCCAAACACAATTCCCACAAGGCTTATGTATACGCCTCCCATTCCGAAGGCCTCAGGAAGCAGGTCAAAGCATACTACAGATATCATTATTCCACTGGTAAACCCAAGAAGAATTGCCATAAATCTTTTTGTAGGATTTTTTAGAAACAATGTAAATAAACCGCCAAGGCCGGTACCTATCATCCCGCAAAGAAAACCTATACAGGTTACTGCAAATAGTCTGCTCAATTTATTGCCCCCAATTCAAGAAAACTTTCCTATAAATACTCTTTATATTTATATTCAAGCGGGGGATTAATAGAACGATAACCCTGGGGCATGAGAAAGGTGCGGATTACTCCACACCTTTAAGTTTTTCAGCTTGTGCACTTGTTATCAGCGCATCTATCATTCCGTCAATGTCACCATCCATAAAGGAGTCCAGTTGATAAAGCGTCAATCCGATTCTATGATCAGTCACTCTGCCTTGAGGGAAATTGTACGTTCTGATTCTTTCACTTCTGTCACCTGTTCCTACCTGGCTTTTTCTATCGCTGGCAATTTCAGCATTATGCCTTGCAGTTTCCTGTTCCAGGAGCCTTGACTTCAATACCTTTAATGCCTTTTCCTTGTTCTTGAGCTGTGATTTCTCATCCTGGCAGGTTACTACCAAGCCGGAAGGAAGGTGCGTAATTCTTACTGCACTGTCTGTTGTGTTTACGCTCTGTCCTCCGTGTCCGCCCGAACGGTAAACGTCTATCCTCAAATCATTGTTGTTTATTTCTACATCTACATCTTCAGCTTCAGGAAGCACCGCAACCGTTGAGGTCGAGGTATGAATCCTACCGCTGGCTTCGGTACTTGGAATTCTCTGAACCCTGTGGGCGCCGCTTTCATATTTCAGCCTGCTATATGCACCTTTTCCATCTATTTCGAAAATAACTTCCTTATATCCACCGATATCCGTGGCATTGGAGCTTAGCATTTCTACCTTCCAACCCATTCTTTCGGCATATCTCACATACATCCTGAAAAGGCTTCCTGCAAAAAGCGCAGCCTCATCGCCGCCGGCAGCACCTCTTACTTCTACTATTACGTTCTTATCATCATTGGGATCCTTAGGAAGCAAAAGTATCCTAAGCTCCTCTTCCAACTTAGCCTTTTTCTCCTGAAGATCTGAAATTTCAAGCATGACCATTTCTTCAAATTCTTTGTCAGGCTTATCCTCAAGCATTGCCTTTGAGTCTTCGATACTCTTCAATACAACCTTGTATTCCTTAAAATTCATAACAACAGGCTCCATGTTTGCATGTTCTTTTACAAGCTTCTGCCACATACTCTGGTCTGCAATTACTTCCGGTTCGCTTATCTTGTGTCCCAAATCCTCATATTTTTCTTCTATAAACTCCAGTTTATCTAACATTCTATCACTCTCCAATTAATATCTGTATCCCCATACGCATCTATCGAAACCTGCCAGGTCCTTTTGTATCTTTAAGCCGCCATAATAACCGCTCTCTTCCATTATTTTTTTTACCTTATTTCCCTGATCATATCCTATTTCAAATGCAAGTATGCCCTCTGACTTCAAAAGCTCAGCGCTCTCCTGCACAATTCTTCTATAGTATACAAGTCCGTCTCTGCCTCCGTCAAGAGCCAAATGCGGCTCATAGCCCCGAACATTTATATCCAGCTCATGGACTACTGCACTTTCTATATATGGGGGGTTAGACACTATGACATCAATATTCCCTGTAAGTCCTTCCTCCCTGATATTTTCAAACAAGTCACTCTTTATTATGCTTACCCTGCTCTCAAGTCCAAACTTCTTGACATTGTCCCTACAGCATTCTATGGCAACCTGGTCAATATCTACAGCCCACAGGCTTGCATCCGGTATATTCTTAGCAAGGCTTACTGCAATCGCACCGGTCCCGGTACACATATCAATTATATTTGGCTTTACTGTTCCCTTTGCCAGCTCAATAACCTTTTCTACAACTATTTCAGTATCGGCACGAGGTATAAGCACCCCCTCAGCTACATGCAGCTCAAGACCCATAAACTCCTGTCTTTTAACAATATACTGCACAGGCTTGCCTTTACTTCGCTCATCTATCAGTCCTAAATACTGCTCTGCAGCATACCCGTCAACCAAGTATTCCGATTGTGTTATAAGCTTTAGTCTGTCAAAGCTCATACCGGATTGGTTCACAGCATACACTAGAAGCACCTCTGCATCAAGTATTGGATTATCACAATGCTCACATTTCCTCAGCACTTCCACTGCTTTTTTCAGAAGCTCCCTTATGCTTTCCATCACCAGTTATCTGCCTCCGGATCAACAACAAGGACATTTTTAAGAGCTTCAATCGCTACCTCTATCTGCTTATCATCAGGTTCTCTGGTAGTAAGCTTCTGCAGCCACATTCCCGGAGCCGACACAATGCAGGATAGCTTGCTCTGACTCTTTCCTGCCCATTTTATTATTTCATAGGAAATACCCGCAACTACAGGTATAAACACTATTCTTACCAGCAGCCTCATTAAAACACCCGACCAACTGAACATTGAAAAAAGAAGTATGCTCACTATCATTACTATGAAAAGAAAGCTGGTTCCGCACCTTGGATGCAGTCTGCCAAACTTCCTCACATTTTCCACTGTCAATTCGTCTCCATGCTCGTAACAGAATATAGTCTTATGCTCAGCTCCGTGGTATTCAAATACCCGCCTTATATCCTTCATTTTGGATACCGCAAGTATATAACTCAAGAAAATAGCTATTCTTACTATACCCTCAATCCCGTTAAGTGCAAGGTTATTAGTGGTAAATCTCTTAAAAACATCAACAATTACAGTAGGCAGCAGTATGAAAAGCCCTACCGAGAAGGTTATTGAAATCACGACTGATATCCATATTATATTATTACCCAAAAACTCATCAAACTTAGAAGGCTTCTTATTCTTTTCCTCTTCTTCCTCTTCCATGAACTCAGCAGAATACATAAGCGCTTTAACACTCAGGACCATCGAGTCTATGAAGGCATATATGCCTCTTAGTACAGGAATCTTGGATATTACCTTCCTATTGCCCTTTAGCTTTTCCTTGTTGATTATTATCTCTCCGTCGGGCTTTCGTACTGCAACAGCAACATCCTCGGCTCCCTTCATCATTACACCCTCAATGACAGCCGCGCCGCCTACAGCCTTAGGTTTGAATCCTTTATCATTACTTAGTAATTTCATATATATCTACCTTTCAAATTAAACTCATTATTGTAAAATCCTCTTATAGTAGTATATCGTTACTTGAGGCAATTTACAAGGGTTTGAGTTCGCCCTTTACGTGCTTCGGGGCACGGAACGGTTTGGAACCGTTCCCTACACGGGTCTGTTTTCGACATCAAAGGATAAAATATCTGTATATATATGCAAATAATCGACAAATGTTATTTTAAACCATCTGTTTTTATGTTAGAATATATTTTGTATTAATTATGTTTTCAATTTTAATAGAGTCGTAATAATTTCTGGGGGAGGAATAGTTTTGGCAAAAGTGCTTGTTGTAGATGACTCGTCAATAATGAGAAGAAACCTTTCTGCAATACTTTCAAAAGCAGGCCACACCATTGTAGCCGAGGCCGCCAATGGCGAACTGGGTGCTAAGGAATATGAAAAGCATAAGCCTGACCTTGTAACAATGGACATTACCATGCCAGTTATGGATGGCATTGGAGCCGTCAAGAAAATAATAGCCTTTGACCCAGAAGCTCAGATAGTCATGATAAGTGCATTGGATCAGAAGTTTATGGTATTGACCGCTATTCAGAGCGGAGCCAGACATTATATTATAAAGCCCTTCAGCTCAGAAAAAGTATTAACTGTAATAAATGATGTTCTGAATTCTACTAAAAACAAGTCTGGGAAAACAGCAGGTAAGCTTCCAAGCAAGCAGCCTGAGACCCCCAGTTTACTTAAAAATACTATTTCCGATTTAAATCAGTCCATTAATAATATAAATACTGCAATAAAAACACTGGATGAATAAAATGAGAGCTTAAAGCTGTGCGATACAGCCTTAAGCTCTTTTATTTGCTCTACTTCTTTCCCGGAACCTCATGACACTTCCTGCACCTGGCCTCATAGCTTTCCTTAGCCCCTACCAGTATTATCGGATCATTATAATTTGCAGGTCTGCCATCTATTAATCTCTGGGTTCTTGTCGCAGGGTTGCCGCAGGTTATGCATATTGCCTGGATCTTGTCCACAAATTCTGCAGCAGACATCAATTCCGGAGTGGGTCCAAAAGGCTCTCCTTTGAAATCCTGATCAAGTCCTGCAGCAATTACCCTTCTTCCCTCATCAGCCAGCTTTGTGCAAATATCCACTACCTTCTTATCGAAGAACTGCACTTCATCTATTGCAATGACCAATGTATCCTGTTCCAAATACTTGAGTATATCATCAGCTTCTGAGATTTTTATCGCCTCGATCTTAATACCGTTATGGGATACTACATGGTCAATTTCATAGCGGTCATCTATGCAATGCTTGAAGACCTGCACCTTTTGTTTTGCTATCTCTGCTCTGTTTATCCTTCTAATAAGCTCCTCGCTTTTACCACTGAACATTGGCCCAACAATTACTTCTATCCATCCATGATCCTTCGGTCCGTACATAAACATAGTCAACCCCCATATGTATTATAGTTTACTTATATTCTACCATTTTGTCCAAAGGCTGTTAATATGCTTTTTTAATATTTGTCGAAATTACTGTGGCATAAAAAAATAGAGGTTAAAGATAACTTTAACCTCTATGTACTATTCTTCTTTGTTTTCTACTTTATCCAAGTTGAATCTCTTCTTGAATCTGTCAACACGTCCGCCTGTATCTATGAGTTTCTGCTTTCCTGTAAAGAAAGGATGACACTTGGAACAAATTTCCACTTTGATTTCCTTTTTTACTGAACCTGTCTCAAATGTTTCTCCACAAGCACATTTTACAACTGCTTCCCCATACTTTGGATGGATTCCTTCTTTCATTCTATTCACCTCTTTCTTTATGGAATGTATAAACGTGCGATACAATCACACACATTGTCAAGTATATCTAGTGATACCTTCATAATGCGGTTTAATTCCCGCCGACAAGTATATATTTTAGCATAGAATTTCATACTTGGCAAATATTTTTTGTATTAGCGTTTTATTTAGTTTTCCCTGATTATAGAAATTAAATTACGAAATGATTATTTTAATCTTTAATTATTATTTTAATCTCTAAAGTTAGCAAATTTTATTGCTTCGATGAATTCTTCATTGTTCTTGGTATGTATAAGCTTATTTATTAGATACTCTGTAACTTCTGAGTTGGACCCACCGCTGAATGCCCTTCTTATAGCCATTAATGTTTCATATTCTTTTGAGCTGAGAAGCATTTCTTCCTTCCTTGTACCAGAACGATTCATGTCTATTGCAGGGAAGATCCTCTTTTCAGAGAGCTTTCTGTCCAAATGCACTTCCATGTTGCCAGTGCCCTTGAACTCTTCATAGATTACATCATCCATTCTGCTGCCTGTATCAACTAAAGCAGTGGCAAGAATAGTCAAGCTGCCGCCTTCTTCAATATTCCTGGCTGCACCGAAAAACTTTTTTGGTCTGTACAGCGCCCCGGGATCAAGTCCTCCTGAAAGTGTCCTTCCTGTAGGCGAGATTGTCAGATTGTAAGCCCTCGCCAGCCTTGTAATGCTGTCCAAGAGAATTACAACATCCTTCTTCTGCTCTACAAGACGCTTGGCTCTTTCCAAAACCATCTCAGCAACCTTGCAGTGATTTTCAGGCATTTCATCAAAGGTGGAATATATTACATCGCCATTGATTGACCTTTTCATATCAGTAACTTCCTCAGGCCTCTCATCAATCAACAATACTATTAATTCTATGTGTGGGTAGTTTTGAGTGATACTGTTGGCGATTTTTTTCAAAAGAATTGTCTTTCCTGCTTTTGGAGGAGATACAATCAAGCCTCTCTGCCCCATGCCTGTAGGTGCTAGAAGGTCTATAAGCCTTGTAGATAGGTCTTTTGGATTGCTTTCTAGAACGATTTTATTATTGGGGTATATAGGAGTTAGGTCTTCAAAATATGGCCTTCTGATTACGCTTTCAGGATTATCGCCGTTTACTCCCTGCACATACAATAGTGCTGGAAATTTCTCTCCCTCTTTGGGTGCTCTGGTTATTCCCGCTACTCTATCACCGGTCCTTAAGTTGAATCGTCGTATCTGAGAAGGAGATATATATGTATCCCTGTCTCCAGACTGATAATTGTCCGATCTCAGGAAGCCAAATCCATCTGGTAGTATCTCAAGTATTCCGTCAGCCCTGCCGCCTTTTTCAACATCCTTGCTTTCCAGAAATTTCTTTTCTTCCTCATTTAAAGGCTTCTCAGGAACTTCTTTCTTTACAAAAACTTCTTCCTGCTCATTTTCCGCGGCCTTGACCTCCACCTTCTTTTCCTCTACAGGCGGGGGTGTTATGATCCCTTGAGCTATTTTTGCCTCTTCTATTTTTTTTAATATTTCACTTACTAATTCATCCTTCTTATACTTATAATAGCTTTTGATATTCATAGACTTCGCAAGCTCTCTAAGATCAGACATGCTTTTCTCCATTAACTCATTCAACCTGTTATCACCTCTATTTAAAATTATTTCCAGTTTTTATTATATAATACATTTATCTATTTACAAAAATATTAGACACGGATAAGCAAGCCATATCCGTGCCCTTTTTTATACTTCAAGTACTTTAATAAGCTCCTGCAAGTCTTTCTGGTACTTTATAGCCACTTCCCTAACCAGCTTCTTGTTACCGACAAAGGCAATATCCAATCCGCTGTTTGGGCAGCTTAATATCTTTACTTTTTCACTCAGTACCTGCCTTGAGTTAAACACGTACAGATGCTCCTTGTCACAGGCAATACAATTGATATATACACGGAAGGTCTTTGAATCACTGCTTTTTATTCTGAATAGATTCTTTCCGCAATTGCAGTTTTCCTCATGCTCTCTATCCTTTGACAGGTTAAAAAGAGAAATATCCTTTATTACAAGCTTGCCACAATGCTTGCATCTCACCGCTGCACTTATATTCGTATCAAAAAGCATGATTTCACCCCCCCAGGTATCATTCATGTATCATTATCATATAAATATATTTCTACACTTTATCTAAAAATCCTTTAATTAGGCCCAAGATTCTATATTTTTGCTAGTGGTTAGAGAAAAGCCTTCGAAGTGCAGACGACCACTGGTCGCCCCTACCCCTATTGCCTTATACCCAATATCTTCCTTGCTTCCTCTGGTGTTGCCACTTCTCTGCCGCATTCTTTTGATATCCTTGCTATTCTCTCTACCAGCTGGGCATTAGAATCTGCTACTACACCCTTTGAATAGAATATATTATCCTCGAAGCCTACCCTTACATGGCCTCCCATTACGATAGCCATTACTGCAAGGGGCAGCTCCGCTCTACCTATGCCTGCCACAGTCCAAGTGCAGCCGGCAGGTATGCTGCCTACAAGATACATGAGGTCTCTGGGTTCTCCGGCAACTGCTCCCGGAACTCCCATTACAAAATCAAAATGTATCGGCATTGAAAGAAGTCCTTTCTTTACCAGCTTCATAGCATTATCGATCATACCTTTTTCAAATATTTCTATTTCAGGTTTTACACCATTTTCCTGCATGGTCCTTGCAAAGGTCTCCATATATTCTTCCGTATTCATGAACACGTCAGGGCCGAAATTACATGTGCCTGTGCTAAGAGAAGCCATTTCGGGCTTCAAGAGCACCGGCTGAATTCTTTCTTCCTTTGAGTGCCATACCGCTCCACCTGTAGAAGGCTGAAAAATAATATCACATTTCTTTGCAATTTTTTCTTTTATTTCCCTGTATACTTCTATATCCTGAGTTGGTGTGCCGTCAGTCTTTCTGGCATGAATATGTACTATTGAAGCACCGGCCTTCCATGCCTGATACGAAGCTTCTGCAATTTCATCAGGACTGATTGGAAGGTTAGGCTGTTGTTCCCTTGTTACTTCTGCTCCCGTAAGACAAGCAGTTATAATTAATTTATCCATTATCTCTACCTCCTCTGCTTATCCTTAGGTACTACACAGGTTCCGCTTGCTCTACATACTATTATTGGTGTTTCCAGTACCTCAGCAGCAGAATCGTTGATATCAGTTCTTGCCTGAATTACCTTTCTGGCTTCAAACTGCATTTTCCTTGATGTGTTTCCTACCTTTGTTATTTCACCTATTGCTTCAATATAATCCCCTGCGAATACAGGTGCAAGAAACTCAACACTATCATAAGCACAGAATAAGCCTTCATCACCATCATTCTTTATAAGAAGCTCTGTTGCAACGTCTCCGAAAAGTCCCAGCATCCTTGCTCCGTCCACCAGGTTTCCGCCGTAATGTGCATCATGTGCACTCATCCTCAATCTTATAGTTACTTTATCCATCTTTCTTCCTCCTATATGTTTCGTTAAAAACATTTTATATTGCTAGTACTCTGTAACACCTAATTCCTTACATTATCGCCGGTTAAATTTCCGTCTGACTGCGTTGTCGTCATTCGCAATACGGACAGTATTACTCAATCCTCCGCCTTGTCATACGAAAATTCTCCTCGCCGAGTAATGCAAGGTTTAAGTGTTACAGAGTACTAGTTCGGATTGGTTATTATCAATACTATTCGATACTCTCTTTAATACATGAGTATTTTAAGAATTGCTCATTGACCACAGTAACAATCCTCTCCACATCAAAAGGCTTTTCCAGGCAGTATACCGCACCGCTCCTGATTGCCTTATTAAGCTTGTCAGGCTCACTATGCGCAGTAACAACAATCGGTACCAATTCAGGGATATGCTGCTTCAGCATCTTGACAATGTCCCCTCCATCGTAGCCCGTGTTATTCCCCAGCCTCATATCTACCAATGCAATATCAGGTACAAATGCTTTAGCAACAATTATCGCTTCCTCATAATTGCTTGCTTCTGCAACAATGAAACCTTCTTCTTGGAATATCTCGCTTATAAGAAATCTAACACCCTGCTGATCATCTACAACAAGCAGCTTCTTGCCCCTCATCGCCCATGCCCCCCTCGATATTACCTTATAATGTGCAGTATATATATTCAATATTGATTCTATATTTCCTTCTTTTTTATATAGAACGCACTAATGTATTCCTAATGGGTCCGGAAGGCTATGCCTTCCAAGTGCGAATTCTATAACAATCAAGGTAGTGTGTTTGCATGATTTGATTGGTCAATATCTAGGTTATCATGCAAAACACTTTCTAATTGACCTTAATTAACAGGTTAACTGCTTCTCTAAGGCCGGCCATTTTTGAATCAGCATCCTCATTGTTTTCTCCTATTACTGAATAATATATCTTCAATTTAGGCTCAGTTCCTGAAGGTCTTATGCAAAACCAGGATTTATCCTCCAGTACGAATTGAAGAACATTTTCCTTGGGAAGCTTGATTGGTCCCTTGTAATCCAAATAGTCCCTTATTTCCACAATCCTAAGGCCGCTAACCTCTTTAGGCGGATTATTTCTTAAGGTATTTATCAGTTCAACCATTTCCTCCATGCCTTCCTTTCCTTTGAAGACTATTGAGGTAAGGCTTTCCTTATAATGACCATATTTGCTGCATAGCTCCAGAAGTCCCTCATACAGCGTCATGCCCTTTTTCTTGTAGCAGGCAGCCATTTCGCAAATCAGCATGGATGCCATTACTGCATCCTTGTCTCTTACAAAGGTTCCTGCGAGATATCCATAGCTCTCTTCATAACCGAATATGAATTCTCTCCCGCTGCTCTCAAATTCCTTTATCTTCTCGGCTATGTATTTGAAGCCTGTAAGCACAGATATTGTCCTCACATTATAGCTTTCGGCTATTTTTTCCCCAAGCTTTCCGGTAACTACGGTATTTATTATTGTGCTTTTTTCGTTCAACCTGCCCTGCTTATTAAGGGAACCCAGAATATAGTCAATGAGCAGCGCACCTGTCTGATTCCCAGTAAGAACTACATATTCCCCCTGAGTATTTTTCACAACTACACCCACCCTGTCACAATCAGGATCTGTTCCGATTATAATATCAGCAGCTTGCTTCTTAGCAAGCTCAATAGCCAGAGTAAAGGCTTCATGCTCCTCAGGATTAGGATATTTTACCGTGGGAAAATCTTGATCCGGATGCTCCTGTTCAGGCACTACCGTAACACAGTTAAACCCGATCTCCTTCAAAGCTCTCCTGACAGGAAGGTTGCCTGCACCGTGCAAAGGAGTGTAGATAATCCTGAAGTTGTCTCCCACTTCTTTTACTACATCAGCATTCAGCGCAAGGGTTCTTACCCTTCCAATGTATCTGTCATCCATTTCAGTGCCTAAAAATCTGAGCAGACCTTTTTCCTTCATTTCGCATTCATCCATGCATTTTATTTCAGAAAAATCCTGTATGGCATTGGCTTCTGCAATAAGCTCCTCAGCTATCGGAGAAACCACCTGTCCTCCATCGCTCCAATATACCTTATAGCCGTTGTATTGAGGCGGGTTATGACTTGCTGTAATTACTATTCCCGCAGTGGCTTTAAGCTCCCTTACCGCAAAAGAAAGCTCCGGGGTCGGCCTTAATTCACTAAATACATAAGCAGCAATACCATTAGCACTTAATACCCTTGCTGCCTCTATAGCGAATTCATAGGAGAAACGTCTGGAGTCATACGCTATTACAACGCTTGGATTTTCTATCTTCTTTTTTATAATATAGTTTGCTAAACCCTGAGTCGCCCTGCCAACTGTGTATTTGTTCATCCTATTGGTTCCGGCTCCGATTACACCTCTAAGCCCACCTGTCCCAAACTCAAGGTCTTTGTAAAATCTATCCTCTATGTCCTTTTCATCGTCTTTAATTGCTATAAGCTCTTTCCTAGTTTCCTCGTCAAAAGCTGCATCAGTAGTCCATCTATTATACCTTTCATAAAAGCTCATGTTATACCTCCTTGCCTTATTTCAATAGCCCTGCTAAATATTTTCCAAACTCATCCTTCAATTCTTCCCTCTGTAGGGCGAATTCTATTGTTGCTTGAAGAAAGCCAAGCTTCGAGCCAATATCATATCTTTTGCCCTCGAAGTTATAGGCATAAACCTCCTGGACTTTTCCCAAGGCCTTCAATGCGTCTGTCAGCTGTATCTCTCCGCCTGAGCCGGGTTCTGTGTGCTCCAATATATCAAAAATCTCTGGTGTTATTATATATCTTCCGAGTATTGCAACGTTGGACGGTGCGACAGCTTTGGCTGGTTTTTCCACCAAATCCTTCACCTTATACAGTCTGTCATTAATCCTATCATAGGCAACTATGCCATATTTATTCACATCCTCGGGGCTTACCTCCTGAACACCAAGAACAGTACTTGAGTATCGGTCAAATATGTCAATCAACTGCTTTAGGCATGGAACAGTAGAATCCACCACATCATCCCCCAGCATTACAGCAAAGGGTTCGTTACCTACAAAAGTTCTGGCGCAGTATATAGCATGGCCTAGCCCTCTTGCCTCCTTCTGCCTCACATAGTGTATATCCACCAGGTTGGAAATATCCTGAACTTGCTTCAGAAGCTCATTATCTCCTTTATTCTTAAGCTCCAGCTCCAGCTCCACCGATCTGTCAAAATGATCCTCAATTGCCCTTTTATTTCTCCCTGTCACAATCAATATTTCTTCTATTCCTGAGTTGATTGCCTCTTCTACTATATATTGTATTGTCGGTTTGTCCACGATGGGAAGCATTTCTTTCGGCTGCGCCTTGGTAGCAGGCAGGAACCGCGTCCCCAGCCCTGCTGCGGGTATTATAGCCTTTCTAACTTTCATGGTTTTTCTCCTTTGTGTTATCATAAGTTAAAAGCAATACACTATTGCACCTGTCATCCTGAACGTAGTGAAGGATCCTAAAGATTCTTCGCTTTGCTCAGAATGACAAAAGCAAACCTCATACCTATTTTAATAATTTCTTTTATCTTGTATTATATTAATGTATGATTACGTTATATTCAGGAGGCTGTTATATATGTTAGGAGATATCCTTATTATCTTTAAATGGTGGTTATATATTCTACTTATAGGTATATTATTCCTGCCGCTTACCCAAAAATACTTCCGCCCCTTCTTCGACAAAGGCTATGGTTTTTCAAAGGTTGTGGGCATTTTAGTCTTATCCTATTCCTCATGGCTTTTGACTTCTTTGGGTGTCATTGGCTCTGATAGGATATACTCCATTGCACTGCCTTTAGCTGTGATACCTATTGCTATTTTTATGTGTAAGGGCTCAAATATTCTGGGAGATATTAAAGAAAACAGCCTTGTAATACTTTTCGAAGAGCTGCTATTTATGGGCATGCTCCTTTTATGGTGCTATGTAAGGGGGCTGCAGCCCGACATATTTGGACTTGAAAAGTTCATGGACTTCGGCTTCGTCAATGCCATTCTCAGGGCTGACAGCATGCCTCCCATTGATATCTGGTTTGCGGGAAAGGGAATCAATTATTATTATTTTGGCCACTACATCTGCGCATATCTTATAAGGCTAACAGGCATTGAACCAGCAGCTGCTTATAATCTGATGATTGCAACCCTTTTCTCAATGTCCTTCCTGCTGACCTTCTCCATAGCTTCCAATTTGCTGCACCTGATGAAAAAGTTTAGTCTCAGAAAGCTGATAATAGGAGGTCTGATAGCTGCATCACTTCTCACTTTCGGGGGCAACCTTCACAGCTTTATCTACGGCTATGGAGTTGTGGGGGACAGCAGTACATACTTTTATCCTGAATCTACCAGATATATAGGCTATAATCCCTCCACCGACGATAAGACTATTCATGAGTTCCCGACCTATTCCTTCATAGTGTCAGACCTTCATGGCCATGTTTCAGATATCCCTACTGTACTGACCTTTATGGGGGTTCTGCTGGGCTGCTTTGCTGCAGGTGAGGGTATTGGACGGCTCGGTTTCAGCAAGGTTGTATTTCTAGGCTTTCTCCTTTCAACTATATATATGACTAACACTTGGGATTATCCTATATATATCACAGTACTTATGATAACAATGCTGTATCGGAATATTCACAGTAATCTCAATCTCTCCAAGCATACTGGGGGTGGGAATGCGCTGAAGCCAGCAAATCCCATTTTTAAGACTTTTGCAATAGTGCTTGTGGTGGCAGCCCTTTCTCAAATATTTGTCTTGCCCTACTCATTAAAATTCGAAGGGATCTCCGCCGGTGTCGGGCTTGTGCATTACCGCACACCCTTGTATCAGATGGCTATATTGTGGGGGTATCAGTTCTTTTATGTGTTAAGCTTTGTTGCATTTCTTATAATCACTACTCGCGAAAGAATGCGGGTACGTCATAAGGGTGGATCAACCCTTAGTTCAAAGGAAAGCTGGCTGGGAAGGCTTGTGAATAATATTGCTGCTCCTGATATGCTTTGCCTGATTATCTGCTGCTGTGGGTTAGGGCTTCTCCTGATACCCGAAATAGTATATGTAAGTGATATATACTCCAATGGATACCACAGGGCTAACACCATATTCAAGCTTACATATCAGGCATTTATCATGTTCTGCATAGCTGCAGGTTATATAATAGTAAGGATACCTTCAGCACTACGGAATAGAAGCGTCAAAGTACTCACCGCAGTAATTCTGATATTTGTATATATGCTGCCCATGTCATATTTCCCACTGGCTTTTAAAGGGTACTATACCACCTGGGAACTCTCTAATTACAAGGGAATAGACGGCTTGCAGTTCATAGCCTCGAAATACCCCGAAGACTATGAAGCTATAGAGTGGCTCAACGCTAATGTCAAAGGGCAGCCGACAATACTTGAAGCCCATGGGGACAGCTATACCACCTACGGCAGGATTTCCATGGCTACAGGGCTTCCAACAGTGCAGGGATGGTTCGTGCATGAATGGCTGTGGAGGAATGACAGAAATGAGCCTTTGAGCAGAGGCGAGGAAGTTCAGAAGGTTTATGAGTCTCAGGATACAGCTGCTACCTTGGATATAATTAAGAAGTATGATATTCAATATATAATAATAGGGGATTTGGAAAGGGTAAAGTTTGTGGCTTTGAATGAGAAGAAGCTTCTCTCTCTTGGTGAAGTGGTATTTGAAATGGGGGACACGAAGATTATTAAGGTGGGGAACCAATGACAGAAAAGTAGGGGCGGACACTGTCCCCCCTACTTTTCTGTCATCCCGTATCCCATCACACATTCCGCCACCGCTTTCCCGTCTCTCACAGCATAATTCATGCCTCTATCCTCGGGGTATATATTGCACATACTGGCTGTGTAAAGTCCTGGCACCGTCGTCTCAAACTCAGGTTTCAACTTGGAATATCCACATTTTATAATAGGTTGTGCGAATTCATCCCTAAAAGTATAGACCGCCTCGACCCAGCTCTCATCAAACTCTGGGTTTATTTTTTTCAAATGAGGAATATATTCCTTCAAGAGCTCTTCGCTACTCATCCCGTACAGCTTGCTGTCCTTATAAAGATAGTTGGATATATATAATACATTTTTATTGTTGTACAAGCTCTTATCCAAAAGGTTGGTGTGCTCAATAAGCCCTCCGAAGGGCATGCTCTCATCTCCGATGTTCATCCAATAAAAGCTGCTGAAGGACTTCTTAAGCATAAGCACCATGCAGACTACTGAGGTGTGTTCAGCATTAGAGATTTTATTAATATAGTCCTGTGGCAGTATACTTGCTGCCAATTTTCCGAAGACCGGCAGCGGTACAGCGACTATGACTCTATCGAAGCTGTGACTTGTCTTCTCTGTCTCAATGTTAAAGCCAACTCCGGCTTTTTTTATTGCTTCAACTCTGCAATTCAAATTTATTTTTACTCCATTGTCTTTTAGCTTTTCTTGCATTTTCTCAAAGAGTGCTCTGCTGCTCCCGTTGATATAACCCAGTACCTCTCGTCCATTTTCCTTAGAGGAGCCCCTGAGTCTGATTTTCCCCCAGAACCATGACATAGAGATACTGTCATACTGCTCGCCGAATTTTGTGACCAGGAGAGGCTTCCAAACTTTCTCAAAGGCATTTACCCCTGCATTTTCCACCAACCAATTCTTAGCAGTCACCTGCTCTAAAGGTCGCCAGTCTTTTATTCCCATAAGTCTCAAAACAGAAATGCCAAACTTAAGCTTATCCATAATAGACAAGGGCTTGAATTTCAAAAGTGACTGGGGCGTGCCAAACTCATATGCCATATCGTCAGTATAATATCCCATTCTGCTTTCCAGCCATAAAAGCTCGCTTCCTATACCAAGCTCCTCCAGTAGTGATATTATATGCTTATCGGATTTGAAAAAATGGTGATAATACTTCTCCAGATAAAATCCGTCTATCTTTACAGCTTCCGCTATTCCTCCTACAGTGGCAGCCTCTTCAAAAAGCTCAACCTCATATCCTTTTTTGCTGAGCACATATGCTGCTGTCAAACCCGTTATCCCACATCCTATTATGCCTATCCTCATTTGCTATCTACCCTTTCACGCTGTATTGCCGATATACTTATATTCTCCTTAAGCAATGCATATATCCCAAGTAAAATCGTGTAAAAATTCATAATGAAATGATTAACAGTAGACACAACCACACCTGTTTTGGCATCGAATCCAAAGAGGGACAGCATGAGCACCATGGTACCCTCAAATACTCCTATACCTCCGGGGGTGACTGGAACAACCTTAGTAAGAATTGCTATCATGGTCGCAAATATAATAATGAAAGGATTCATATATTGCCCCATAGAAATGAATATTAAATATGAAAACACTCCTTCACACAGCCAGATGACCACTGAGCAAGCCAGAAGAAGCATGAAGTTCTTCTTATCCTTGAAGGAGCTTGAGAAGGCTTCCAAAAGAGAGTTCACCATGCTTTTCAGCTTTTCATTTTTTATTCGTTCAACTATTTCTTTCCTTCGCAATAGCATTTCCATAGCAGCCACTGTGAGAATAAGTGCTGCAATTCCTGCTGCGAATGTATAATAGAGCCAGCTTGAAAGCTTAGTTTTCGTTATTATATATATACCGCAAAATAGCAATACCACATATACGCCCAGTACATCAAACACCCTGTCAAGAAATGTAGCAGGCAGCGTCCGTGAATATCCTAAAGCAAACTTCTTCTTTAGATAATATGACCTTGCTATGTCGCCTATTTTGGCCGGAATAATTATGTTAAGGCTGTTTCCAAGATTGTATGCGAGGAAGGAATCCCATATGCTTATGTGAATATCATTGCCTTTTAGTACTACCTTCCACCTGAACGCTCTTATTACCATATCAAAGGTATATAACGCCAGAGCTAAAAACACCCATCTTAGATCCAACATCATTAAGTTGCTTGCAATCAGACTAAAGCCTGCTTTTGAAAGCATATAGTACATAAGCGCCACAGCAAGAGCTATGCTCGCCACAGTTGTCAGAAGTTTTTTATAAGTCATCATCTATATTGATTTCCTTTTCTATTATATATAAAGGTCTTCCTTTACTCTCCTCGTACATCCTGCCTATATATTCCCCCAATATGCCAATTGCGATAAGCTGCACTCCCCCGAGAAAGGCAACAGTAGTCATAATTGATGCCCACCCCGATACAAGGTTTTTGCCTCCTACAATTCTATATACAAAAGAATATACGAAAATCGCGATAGCACAAACAACCGCGAAGAAGCCCAAATACTGTGACAGCTTGAGAGGCTTGGAGGAAAAGGAAATGATGCCATCCAGTGCAAGCTTTATCATTTTCTTTAGGGGATACTTCGTCTCTCCTGCAAACCTTTCTTCTCTTTCATATTCAATTGGTATCTGTTTGAAGCCGATCCAGCTGATCATGCCTCGAAGGAACCTGTTTTTCTCCTGCATTCTTCTAAGTTCATCAGCTACTTTTGCATCAATTAGCCTGAAATCCCCTGTATCAAGAGGTATTCTGGTATCTGACAGCTTATCAAGCACTATATAGAACATTCTGGCGCTGATACGCTTGAAGGCACTTTCACCTTTTCTCTTTTTCCTTTTGGCATAGACCACTTCATAACCCTGCTCCCAGAGCTTCAGCATCTCCGGCATAAGCTCCGGCGGATCTTGCAGATCTGCATCTATTATAATGATAGCATTACCCTTGGCTTTATCTATTCCTGCTGTGACAGCTACTTGATGTCCAAAATTCCTTGAAAAGCTAAGCACTTTCACATTCCTGTCATTGACCGCTATCCTCTCAAGTATGTCCAGAGTTCCGTCCCTGCTACCGTCATTTACAAAAACCAGCTCATATTCATAGCCACAGCTATCCAGGACGCTTTTTAACCGCTTATAGCATTCCTCTGCGACCTTCTCTTCATAATACATGGGAACTACTATTGAAATTGATTTGCTTCTCATTAATATCCCACCCCTGTAAAAGTTAAAGGGCGAGCAATGCTCGCCCCTACATTCCTCGAAATCCCGAGTCGGCGCTCTGCGCCTAATTCATCAACTGTATTGTTTTTGCAAACACACCTTCTACACTTCCGGTACCTCTTACGCTTACAATCTGGCTAATCTTAAGGTTGCTTAATCCGAGAAGGTTGAAATCTATATCGGCAATCTTGGTCTCAGCAGTTGTATATACCTTCTTATCAACATATTTGTTAGTGTTGCTGTCATACACTTCCACAACAACAAGCTTGGAATCTACATCTACGCTCTTTATTACACCCTTAAGCTCTACCAAGACTGAGGCAGTTTCATTAATAACTTCTATCTTATTAATCTCCTCGTCTACCAAGCTTACCTCTACCTGCATACCAGGTCTTAAAGAATATACATCACTATCTGCTCCGGCTATTTCCATGCCCTTATTTGTATAATATGCGTTCTGTTTCCCATCCAGTGCTGTTATTATAACCTTAGGCGGAGCCATTCTACTGTATACTATTGACTCAATCACGCCTTTGTCTGTACTCTTCACACCGTCTGCATTTATTTCTACAAGCTCCTCATAGGAGGTAGTTATCACAAGGTCATTACCCTTTTTTAACTCCTGCCACAATGCATTCTTTCCATCTTTTATTACTATGGTCTTTGCTGTTATTATGTAATTTTTTGACCCGCCGTTAAGTGCCTCTATTGTAAGGAGTGTCTTATCTGCGGACTGGATGTTCACAAGCTTGCCTACTGTTTTTCTGACTTTGCTTTCACCAACGATCTTTACTACCTTGCTATTTTCGATGTAAAGTTTAACCACGTCGCTTTTTTTAAGCTTCCAGTATCCGCTTGAAACTTCATCTATTGTACATACCGCATTATCGGCTACTTTATAAATCATTCTTTCAGTTCCAACAAACACCGCCAGATTACCATACTCAGCAATAACCTCATCCACATAAGCAGTTACATCTGCCTTTGCACCATCTTCGATTATAATAGGAGTGGTCGAAACAGTGGTATCTGGGACTATGACTTCTGAGTCCGTATTTTCTGATGTAGTTGTGTCCGTGATTGTTGTATTCTGTCCTGGCTTTTCCTTATTATATATAGAACTTGAAAGGTCCAGCATCTTCGCAAAGGACGCTCTGTCTATAAAACTATCCGGATTGAATTTGCCACTTGCATCACCGCTGGCATTTATAACATCATTCTTAATCAGAAACTCAACATAAGGCTTATACATTGTAGGTATATACATGGAATCCTTAAAGGCAAGAACCACAGGTGGAGCATCCTTGTTAACCTTAACTCCGAAAGCCAATCCGAGGTACTTTGCAATATCCTTCTTAGTAGCATTTGGAGTCTTTGCAAATGCACTTACATCAAAATCGGATATAATTCCCTTATCCAAGCACATAAGTATGTCTTTCCTTGCGTAGTCAGGAACCTTGAACATTTCTATAACACTGACTTGGTATTTTCTCTCCAATTGTTCCAGATTTATATCCTTTTCCCGATTAATCATCCGTGATATACTTACTAAAGCGTCATAGTTCTTGATGTAATCACCCGGCTTGAACTGGGTCTCTGTAACGCCTCCCATCAAGCCCTTACTGCTTACATTTATGATATGCTGTTCAGCCCAATTACTATCTATATCGGTAAACTTTGAAGTATTGTTGTCTGCATAAGCAACACCGGTAACTGCGAATAGTAGTGCGAACAAAAATATTGCTGCTTTTAATACTTTAAAATTTTTCATCTGTATCCTCCTTTTATTTTACACGTTAATACAGAATATATTCTGTGGAAGTTGCGCAAATCCTGCTTAAAAAGGAAATCGCAGCAAAAAAAATACATTCTGTACTAATATAATAGGAGAATTAGCACAAGGCAACAGCTATTGTTCAAAATGGGACCAGCCTCTGTCACATATTTGTAATGAAACATCTTGGTTGATTCATACGTCAAATAAGTGCAGTAAGACAGAAAAGATATGACGTATTCTTTTGAGCTCTATGGTTGACATAATCAAATTACATAATTCTTATTGCAGCTTCGATAATCCTTCTGTTACACGTATATTACACTTGATTACAATACTGTTACGTAGGGAGGAAAAGCGAAAACTGTGTAGAATTATGTTAACCATGAGATGATTTTAAATCAATTTTTTCTTACAGCCTGGAAAGGGGGTGCATAGTATAGGTTCTAGTAGAATAGTTGATAAAACACAAACTGGTACATGCACAAATAACTATAACCAAACTAATAAGAATTTTAAGGAGGAAACAACACGTATGAATAATAAGAAAATAATTGCTCTTCTGTTGGCGTTTGCGATGATGTTCTCATCAATCACAGTAGCATTCGCAGATACAACAGCAACAATCGGTGCAGATGCCGCAGCACTTAAGAACATGGGTGTTATGGTCGGTGATGATGGTGGAGTAACACCAACATACCTTGCAAAAGAAACAACAAGAATTCAGGCAGCAATAATGTACTTGAGACTTGCTGGTCTTGAAGATGAAGCTAAAGCTTTCACAGGAACAGCTAACTTCGCAGATGCTAACACAATGACATGGGCAGAAGGTAAAGTTATAATGGCTTACCTCAAAGCTAATCCAGAACTCGGTTGGGTTGGAGCAGATGCAGGAAAGTTCAATCCATTAGAAAAAGTTACAGCTCAGCAGTACTACAAGGTAATGCTCGAAGCTCTTGGTTACAAGCAGGGAACTGACTTCGCTTGGGAAAACGTTATGACTTTCGCAGCAGCAAAGAACCTTGTAAAAGTTGCAGCAGCAGGCGACTTAACAAACAATGACGTAGCAGTAGCTACAATCGAAGCTTTAAAGACAAACGTAAAAGCAGAAGCTAAAACTCTTGCAACTGTAATGGTTGATGCAGGAATGATAAACAAAGCAGCAGCAGTAGCAGCTGGCTTATATGTAGAAGTTCCTACAACAGTTAACGGAACTATCGATACAGTTAAAGCTATCGGTAACACAGTAGTTGAAGTTGTATTCGAAGATGACGTAGATGCAGCAGCAGCAGGAAACAAAGCTAACTACGCAATCGAAGGTCTCACAATCAATGCAGCAGTAGTTGCTGATACAGATACAGTAAGACTTGAAACAGCAGCAATGACAACAGGTAAGCTTTACACAATGACAATGGGTACAGAAACAGTTAAGTTCTCAGGTATCGCTAAAGTATCAGACGGTCCTCAGATAACTGGTGTAAAGAGTGAAGACGTTGAAGAAGTTGTTATAACTTTTGACAGAAATATCGACTTTGCAACAGGTACAAACGTTGCTAACTACGCTATAACTGGCGTACAGATAGTAAAAGCTGAAGTTGATGGCGCTGATGTGACATTGACTACAACAGGACTTGTTAACAGAACTAAGTACACTGTAAAAGCTACAAACATAAAGTCAATTGACGGAGTTGTAAGAAAATCAAATTCAGATTCCTTCACAACTAACGTAGACAAGACAGCTCCTAAGCTTGAAGGAGAAATAGAAGTACAGACTAACGAAAGAATAGTAGTTACTTTTAATGAAAAAATCACAGAAGCATCAGCAGAAAACCTCGCTAACTACTCAATCAATGTAGATGAAACAAACGGCGAAGCACTTGAAATAATATCAGCAACTTGGGACAGCGATGATGAAAACAAAGTAGAAATCGTAACAGAACCAATGGAAAAAAGAGAAGACTACAAGCTTTCAGTAATCAACATTGCTGACCAGAGAAAAGTAGCTAACGTAATGACAAGACCAGCTACAAAAGTATACGAAGCAATAGCAGCAGATGAAACTACACCAGTATGGAATGCTATCACTGTTCTTTCACCAACTACAATATTGGTTGAATTCACAGATGGAAGCAAAATAGACGAAGCTAGTGCATTGGATATCAACAACTACGAGTTAGAAGGTCTTGAAATCGAATCAATAAAGACAATAAAGAACGAGTGGAAGTTATTCAGAGCGCTTCTTACAGTAGAAGAAATGGAAACAGGCGAATCATACGACCTCAAGATAGCTGACGTAGCTGACGAATTTGGCAACTTGTTGAAGGAAAAAACTATGTCTGCTAAGGCAATAGCTGGCAGCCTTGCTTCAGCTAAGCTCTTAACAGTAGTTGCAGATGGCGAAAACAAGATCACTCTTACTTTCGACAAGCAGATAGACGAAGCAACAGCTGAAAACATTGCTAACTACACTATAGACGAATCAGTTGGAGCACCAACAAAGGCAACATTAAAGACTGCAACAACAGTTGAATTAGAAGTCAATGACCTTGTAAACGGTTATGGCGAATATGACTTAACAGTTAACGGTGTTGAAGACCTTGCTGGCAACAGCTTGTACTTCAAGAAGAAGATTAACACAGCAACAGTTTGGAACACAGCAGCTCCTAAGTTGGAAGATGCAAACGTAATAAACAAATATGTAGTAGCTCTTGGTTTCGATGAAAGAGTTACATTCGAAGCAGATGCACAGTTAGCATTGGCAGAATTAGCAGCAGACGGCACAGTAGCAGGCTATGTATACTTGGATGCTAAAGACTACACAGACGATAATTCAGTAGTTGAATTCTCAAGTGCTACAGAATTAGACGCAGACACAACTTACTCAGTAGTTAAAGTAGTTTATAACGTTAAAGCTAATGACGGTGGTATCAAAGACTTAGTTGGAAACAGAGTTCTCGAATCAGCAATAACATTTGGTGATTTCGAATTCGAAGGTTCCGCTGATGCACCAGAAGCAGCTGAAGTTGTATCCTACGAGCAGGTTAACGGAACAACAATCGAAGTAACAATGAGCAGAAACGTTATTGTTACAGACGCTACTCAGTCTTCAAACGGAGTAGACTTCACAGTTACAGTTGATGCAACAGACAAAAACATCGTAACATTTGCTGGCAACAAGGCACTTGTTGGAGATGACGATTACACATTCGACTTCGCAGCCTTCATGACTGACTTCCACGGCTATGTAGTTGCTAACAGCGACTCAGACGATGATACAGTATTGACTGCAGAAGACACAGATACAGTTAACCCAGAAATAAACACAGTAGTAGCTAAGAACAGAGAAACTATAAAGATAACATTCAGCGAAAATATACCAGCTGGTACAGTACAGGCATCTGACTTCACTTTCAAGAACTACGACTTGGATTCAGCTATAACTATATCAGGTGTAGTTGATACAACAGTAAACGACAACGTAATAGAATTAACATTAGCTAAACCAATGGAAGCAAGATACGAATATGAATTGACATTAAAGGATGCTTCTATAGCAGATTTCGTAGATCTTAAGAATGAAGAAGCTGCAACATTCTACTTCAACGGAACAAACTTAGCGAAATAATTAAATCAATAAAAAAGAACTCCGGTTTACCGGAGTTCTTTTTTATCTTATAACGAGTAGGGGCATTTGCTCCACATTTATTTATCATGTCCCGTAAGCGAGTTTCTTAAAAGGCTTCCTTAGCAGTTAAAATGCTTCAATAGAAGCCTTTTTTATTTAATAGCAGTAATTATAAACCCATCAATTTTTATCTCTTCATCAGAATCAGTTCTGAAGCTCATTGTTAATCCATCTGTGTTTTCGGGTATTGAAACTTCGAACTCATATCGCTTCCATTTACTTTCAAGCTGATATTTCTTTGGAGTATTTTTATATGTCTTTCCTGTTTTTGTTCTGATGCTGACATGCAGATTTGCATTTGCTGAAATCCTTTTAGCATAAAGCTTTATTCCTATGGTGCGCCCCTTCAGCTGCTTATCCTTGATCAACGATGTTAAATCCGTCCATATTCCTGCCCTTCTACCCAAAGTATTATTAATATACAAGGCCCCTTGAGCATCTATAAAATCCTTTTCCACAACCTTTGCTTCAATATCATCCTTACCCCATACAGTGTTGAACCTGTCAGTATATCCTGTTTCGATAATCTTGAAACCCTTTTCAAAAACCTGCTCATATAATGCATACTCATAATACTTACATTTCTCGTTTGATGGATCTGCAATTGGATCTGCAATTGGATTTACATTATTGGAATACATGCTGCTTCTTGCAATATCCACATAGCTTCTTGCCTGTTTATTAGTATTGTAATTGATATCAAGGCTTACAATATAGTTATTTCCTTCAACAAGCGCAAACGAGAAATCGTCGTTTTTGCTGGTATACACTGTCCTCCTGTAAATTCTTACAGTCCACTTCAGAGAATCAATGAGATTATATGGATCTGACTTTTTTCGTTCATAAGAACAATAAAGCTTCTCTATGCCATTCTCTTTCTTTACATCCCATTTAAAATTTTTATCTTTAATGTCCATATCCGTATCCGCTATAATGAATACTTCCCTGGCATCCTTAAGTCGTAATGCGATCATCAGCTCTTTGGAGATTTCCTCAACATTGCCCAAACCAGTCAACAGCTTCATTACTTTATTCTTGATTCGGACAGGATCGATACGGTCATCTCTGGTTAAGTTTTCCTCTCCTCGGATAACTGCCATAAAATATTTTGCAGAGTCCAAATAACGTCCCGAAGCCTCATATATCCTCGCCAGGTTATATTGATATTCAATGACCGGTAGATTCATAATTGCCTTTTTCTGAAGCTCCTCTGCCCTTCCTAGCTCATTCAGATAAAAAGAGCTTACTGCAGCATTATTATAAGCAACCGGATCTCCAGTATTAAACTCAGCAGATTTTAGAAAGCTATCCCTGGCAATATCATATTTCTCCAGCCTGTAGTTGCATAATCCAAGCTTAAAATAGACCGTTGCCTTCTGTTGGGCGCTAAGATTGGACATGCTGGTTAGCGCGAGATATTCGTTCTGAGCATCCTTATATTTACCCTGATCATATAGCTGGTCAGCCTTTAAAAGCCTCGCAGGAAAGCTGATATTTGGAGTAACATTGGTTTGTATCACATTTTGTGCTTTTCGATTGAAAAACATACTAAAAAACTGACTGTAAATATTAGCAGTCGAAATGCACAATATCAGCACCAATACAAATATGGCTGTTTTTTCAAAGTTCATTTTAAACAATCCATCACCTCCCCACGTTTCAATGGTGAATGTTATCAAAATACAGCGAACAAGGTTCGCCCATACATATATTGTATATCAACATCCAAAAACATGCAATTCAGATTTACATAATGTGTCTTGCGTTGTATTGTCTTAACTTATATAATTTAATATGCTATTTAAGAAAAATCGACAAATATTATAAAACTTTTTTGCTTTTCATACGTATAGAGTATATGTAGAGAGAAAAGGAATTTATGTGAGTGAAAAATCGAAGGGAGAATAAGAATGAAGGACAGAAAAAAGCTGATTATCATAGCATCTATAGTACTTATAGTAGTAGTACTTGGTGCTGTAAGGATAATATCTTCAGGGAAGGATAAAGTCAAAGAGGTAGATATAGGCAAGGTAGAAACAAGAGATCTTTTCCAGACAATATCAGTCACAGGCAACATTGAAGCTTCCGGCAAAGAGGAAATTTCACTGCCGACACAGCAAAAGGTTCTTGAGATATTTGTGCAAGAAGGAAATGATGTTAAAGCCGGTGATGCAATACTTAGAATAGACTCCACAGACAATGAATATCAGCTGAAAAAGTATGAACTGGCATTAGAGCTAGCTAATATCGACCTTCAAAGACTTTTGACCAGCGGCAGCAAAAACAACAAAAAAACTCTTGAGGATGCAGTAAGGACAGCTGAGATAGAACTTTCCACCACAGAAACCAATTTTAATGAAGCTAAGAGAAAATATGACCAGAATAGAGTGCTCTACGAAAGCGGAGCAGTATCTAAAGAAGACTTTGAAGCATCACTTCAGACAATGAACGGATACAAGAATAAAATGGAGCTGTCTACGATACAGCTTGATAATGCTCGGAACTCTTTAAAAGGCTTCGGTATCAACAACAGCGATCAAATCAAAACGAAGAGAAGCCAAGTAGAGAGTTCAAAGGCTGATATTGCAAATATTAAGAGCCAAATCGAAAAGAGCACAATTAAATCCAGCATTAATGGTAAGATAGTACAATTAGATGTGCAGAACAACCAGTATCCTACTATGGAAAACAATACAATCGCTATATATGATCTTTCAAAACATAAGGTAAAAGTACAAGTCAGTCAATATGATGCAGTTACTATCACAAAAGGACAAAAGTCCATTATTAAAGTAAAAGGCATAGATAAAGAATACAAAGGTACTGTAACAGACATTGGGGATGCCGCAATCATAACTTTGGAAGGAACAAACAAGGAGCCAAAGGTTGAGCTTGAGATAACCCTTGATAATCCGGATGATAAGGTAAAAGTCGGCTATGAAGCAGATATAGACATTACCCTAAAAGAGACTCCGAGCGCCATTGCAGTCAGCTTTGAGTCCGTGCTCGAAGATAAGGATGGCAAAAAATATATCTTTTTAGTTGAAAAAAATAAAGCAGTGCAAAAGTTTGTAACGACAGGCCTTGAGACAGACTTTGATATACAAATATTAGAGGGTATAAAAGTGGGTGATCAGTATATTAAGAATCCACCTACGACACTTAAGGACGGAGACCCGGTTAAGCAGTCAGGGGGTAAAAATAGTGATAATAAGAGTTGAGAACCTTAAAAAGGTTTATGATACAGGTGCGATACAGGTTGAAGCTTTAAAGGAAATTAACCTGGGGATAGAAAAGGATGAGTATGTTGCTGTAATGGGTGCTTCCGGCTCAGGTAAGTCAACACTGATGAACATATTGGGATGCTTGGACAGAATTACAGATGGAAAATACATTCTTGACGATGTGGACGTATCCACTCTCAATGACAACGAGCTGGCAGCAATACGAAATAAAAAAATAGGCTTTGTTTTTCAGGCCTTCAACCTGCTTCCAAGGCTTACGGCACTAGGCAATGTAGAGCTTCCTATGGTTTATGCCGGAATGCCTTCCAGTGAAAGACTCAAGAAAGCAAAAGCTGCTCTTGATAGAGTTGGCTTGACAGACAGGATGCACCACAAACCCAATGAGCTTTCAGGCGGTCAGAAGCAAAGAGTTGCAATAGCAAGAGCACTCGTGAACAACCCTGCAATAATCCTGGCAGACGAACCAACGGGAAATCTTGATACTAAGTCCAGCGAAGAAATAATGGATATCTTTGAAGCATTAAATAATGAAGGTGTTACAATCGTAATGGTAACCCACGAGCAGGATATAGCACATCATACCAAAAGAGCGGTAGTATTCAGGGATGGCTGCATTATATCCGACAAAAAAGTAGAAAACAGGATAACCAGAGGAGGGACAACAGCATGAATCTAATGGAAAGCTTCATCTCTGCCCTCCAAAGCGTCAGATCGAACAAAATGCGTTCCTTCCTTACTATGCTTGGTATTATAATAGGTATTTCATCAGTTATAACCATAGTGTCAATAGGTCAGGGTGGTAAACAGGCCATAGTTGGTGAATTTGATGATCTGGGCACCAATGTAATAAATGTTAGCGTTAAATCAACAGATAATGATATTGAAGACAGAGATTACTTCACACTTAAGGATGCTGAGCTAATTAAAGCGAAAATACCTGAAGTAACCTCTGTAGTACCTGCTGCTGGTGACATGGGGCATATTAAGACAGACAAAGATAAGAAATTTGCTGAAATTGATGGCATAACCCAGGATTTTAGTAAGTTAATGCCCGTAGATATGCTGGCGGGCAGATTCCTGAATGAGCGTGATGTCGAAACTTCAAGAAGTGTTATTGTCATTGATGAGATAACTGCAACAAAACTCTTTAAGAGTCCAGCGAAAGCAATAGGAGAAAAGGTCAAGGTAACAGTCAGGGATAATAATACTAACTTGACAATAATAGGTGTAACTGAAAGTGCCAGCGGCGGTATGGCAGCAATGTTCGGGGATAACTATCCTGGAACTGGCTATGTGCCTATTACCATAAGCGAGAGAGTACTTCCAGATCCTAAAATTACATTTTTCTCGGTTATACTGACCAGCATGGATAATTCCAAAGAGATAGCAACAAAGATAGTGCATTTGCTCGAACAATCACATAGGAATGAAGGAAAGTATGCTGCCGAGGAAGGCTTCAAGGAGTTGGATATGTTAAACAACGTGCTTAATATATTTACAATGGTAATCGGAGCAATTGCAGGCATCTCGCTTATAGTAGGCGGCATAGGAGTTATGAATATCATGCTGGTATCTGTAACCGAAAGAACCAGAGAAATAGGCATCAGAAAAGCCCTGGGCGCCAAGAACAAGGACATTATGCTCCAGTTCCTCACTGAGTCCCTTATACTCTGTCTTATCGGTGGAGCAATAGGGATGACCCTGGGTATACTCCTGGGCTTTGTTGTGGGTAAGGCAATCGATATACCCCTTGGTGTATCACCTGGAGTAATACTGCTAGCTTTCGGCTTCTCGTCAGCAGTAGGTATATTCTTCGGATTGTACCCAGCCAACAAAGCCGCAAAGCTTGATCCTATAGAAGCATTGAGATATGAATAATAACCTATTGGTCAAAGGACTCTGCTTGAGCAGAGTCTTCTTCTTTTTTTGCTAATTGAGTACTACATTCGACCTTCCATATATTGCTTATCCCAAAATATGCAAAACTATGGTAAAATATTTACTACGAATGTACTTAAAACATCGATCCTCAGTTAAATTATGTTAAGTTTTGCTATAAGTAAATAACTATGAAGAGGGGGAAAATCCAAGTGGGGAAAACAAAAAAACGTATTCTCTCGTATCTTATTCTGCTCGTGTTTGTTCTGGCTAATGTTTTGGGGCCAGCAGGAGCTATCCATGTTCAAGCAGAAGAAGATCAACCTGAATCAGAACAAGGTGTTATTATTGAGAAGGCTATACCTTCTGAAGATGAACAGATTTTGGATGGACAAGCCATCAGAGGTATCCCGGAGCTTATTGATAAGCCTGCGACAGAAGAGGATATCAACTACCTAGCCGAATCAAACAGCAGGATAAGCTTAAGAAGTCTGCCTGCACCTAGCTCTACCAGAACTTTCTATGCTTATAATCCTGAAAGCGGATACTATGACTCAATTAGTGCAACTCTAAAAAGAATTGGTGCCTACTCTTATTTTTATCTTGAGGAAGGCAATACCGAAGTTACTGATGAAATGCTCGATGATATGGTTAGTGAATTTGAGAACATATATGAAAAGAACACCTCCGTATTTGGAGCTCCGCCTGATATAGATAACGACAAAAGGATAAACATATTGTTGATGGATATCCGCGACGATTCAAGCAATGGAAGCTATATTGCCGGTTTCTTCGATTCAACCAACCAGCTGCCAAGAATAAATGGCTATAATGTTCCCTCTGATCAATCTAATGAATGTGAGATATTTTATATGGATGTAAACGAGGGCTTGCCTGACAATTCAAACGCGCGTACTAGCTTCTTCGGTACTCTTGCACATGAATTCCAGCATATGATACAATATGAAGTTTATCTCGCGAACTATACACTTAATAACCAGATTGAGGAAACATGGCTGAACGAAGGCCTATCCTGCCTCGCAGAATATATTAACGGGTATGGACATCCTATAGGTCAAATTGAGTACTTCCTTGCTGACTATTTGCCTAACAATACCGGTTTGCGGGATTGGAGAGGCACTCTCGCAAATTATGGCTTCTCATATATGTATACATTATATATGTATGAACAACTTGGGGAAGCATTTATCTCAGACCTTGCTGCTGATCCTAAAGTAGGTTCTAGTAGCATAAATAATCAAACGACTGTATATGATGCAAATGTGAACTTTGATTACTTGTTTGAAAACTTTATGGTAGCAGTATCAGTAGATAATGATGATCCTAATATCGATGGTGATGCCGGAGATTTCGCATTTGATACTATTGATATTCCTGCGATAAGACAAGCCTCCTATGATGATACAGATTATTATCCGGATATGAGGTTTTATTCTTTGATCCCTGAATCAGGAAATTATTCAGGCACACAAATGCCAATCTCAGCCTTCGGCTTTTATAGAGGTTATGCAGTCTTCTTGGATGGTCGCTATAAGGATGACCTTGCTCTTAGAATAACGCGTGAAAACCTTTCTGGTTGCTATTATATAGTAAAGCCGGTTGATGCGAATACTGTCGCCAATACTTATGGTACCTTCACCGCAGCTCCTAAAACAGTTGAGAGGATGGGTAGTAGCTCAGTAGAAGACAAAATCCAGGTAGTAGATTTTGGTGACGATCAGTGGATTATGCTTATTTATATTGCCCATTATCAGCAAGTGAATAATATAATTACAGTATCAAGAGCTGCTTCTCCAGCGCCTATTACTGCCCCCACAAAAGTTACATCAATTGGCTATACCACTGAATATAACCGTATCAAACTGAGTTGGGATCCCTCCCAATATGACGGAGGTATCGAAGGTTATAACATATATCGAGACGGTGCTAAAATAAATTCTTCCATAGTACAAGCACCACACTTCGTAGACAATTCAGTTAACCCTAACACAAGTTATGTGTATCAGATAGAGGCTGTTGGTCTTGATGGTTCCTTATCTGGAAAAACCCAACTTAATATTACTACAACATCCAGTCCCGATATCGAAGCACCCTTGCCCCCTTCCATATCCTATTCAGCTACTGAAAGCGGGTATGTAGACATTAATTTTACTAAATCTGCTTCCTTAGATGTTTCACACTATGAGATAATTACCCTCCTGGATGGAATGGAGGACAATGTACGCTCGTATAATAATGTAACTATTCCATCCACAGTGACACTGAGCGGATTATGGGATGACGCTATCTATACCCTATATGCATTTGCAGTTGATACCCGAGGTAATTATTCTCCTGCAAGCAACAAGCTTAATATTAAGGTAGGTCCCAGTGGCGGTCCAGTTACCCAATCCTCTCCACCTACAGCTCCTACCAACATCACAACCACTTCAGTGAAAGAAAATAAAGCAACCTTGCAGTGGACAGCTAGTACTCAAGCGCAAGGTATATATGAATATAATGTTTATCGAAATAGTGTATTTGTTGGCAAAACTGTTGGCAATAGCACAAGTTATACTGACAGCAACCTTACCGCAAACACCAGCTACACATATACCGTGGAAGCTGTTGGCAATGATACAGATAAATTGAATTCAGATTATTCGGCACCACTTACTATAACTACGACAGCAGGGCCATCAGCCCTTATAGCTGATTCAACTTTAAATAGTGTTGATAACAGCCTCACAATAACCTACACAGATAATCCGACGTGGAGAGATTCAATTAGTGCAATACAAGTAGATGGAGTTGCAATAAATCCATCAAACTACTCAACTACTGTAGCCGGCACTATCACAATAAATGCCGGAGCCATCACTACAGCAGGGAGTCATACCATAACTGTAGTTGCAGATGGATATTCCAACAGGCAGGTTACACAGGCAGTTACAGCCGGAGCAATAAGTGCGGCTAATTGCATATTAAGCATCGCACCACCATTTGCTCTAGGCTCTGCAAGTCAAATAACCCTGACAGCCAGAGACCAATATAACAACGTAATACAAGGACACCAGTTCTACGCTGATATAACTATGACTGATACTAACCCGGGCACCGATGAAACATTTATTGTAGGCGGCTCAAGCTACAGCACAACGGCCACAAACGTAGCTGTAGGAGCTGCAACAAATTCGAGTGGCAATACAGTTATAAACATAACCGTTCCAGCTGCCCTGGATATTCATGATGGTATTACACTGCAGTTCAAATTAGCAAGCGGCGGTACCATTGTGGGGACTGCAGTCAGCTGTAAGGGTGTTCCTGCGTTGACAGCAGACTCAACAAGTAACAATGTTGATAATGCTCTGCAAATTACATTCTCTGATGACACAACATGGCGGTCAGCGGTTACCTCTGTTAGGGTAAACTCAACAACACTGCTGCCAGCCCAATACTCCATAGCTGGAGGTGTTCTGACGCTAAACCAGGGAGCTGTCACAACCTCGGGCAGCAATACAATATCAGTAATAGCTACCGGTTATATGAATGCATCAGTAACACAGGTTGTAAGTGCGGGGGCTATAAGTGCTGCACAGTCAACAGCATCCATTGACCAGCCGCTATCAAGAGGAGTCAGCAGAACGATTACTCTAACAGCCAGGGACCAGTACGGTAATCCAGTACAAGGACATCAGTTCTACATGGATATTAACGTCATTGATACTACCTCTGTCATAAATGAAAGCTATACAGTTGGCGGTACACCCCATAACGCGTCTGCATCCGGGATTGCTGCAGGTGCTGCTTCAGGAGTAACTGGCGAAACATTGATAGGAATATCGACTCCTGCTTCAATTGACGAATCTGACGGAATCTCAATACAGTTTAAGCTTTCGGCGGATGGCTCCAATGTGGGAGCCCCATTCAGATATACAAAACCAAAGGCTAGCGGTGGCGGCGGCGGCGGTGGTGGCGGTGGCGGTGGCGGCGGTGGCGGTGGCGGCGGAGCCGCATTGCCAACCACAACTGCTTTACCAGGTGAGACTCTTGTAAATGCAGGAACGCTTACTGATCAAATCAACAATGCAACAACAAATACAGTAGCAATAAACATGACCGGAACAAGCAGTGGGCAGACTGCAGTAATCCCATCGGATCTGTTAAGCACAATTGACAGCAAGAATAAAAACATAACCATTAACACAAACAACGTAAATATTACATTTAATCCAGAAATAGTAGGCACAGATATAAAAGCGCTGCCGGTAGGTACAAACCTTAAAATTGGCGTAAAAAAACTGGACACAGCTGCTATCCCTGCTACTCTACCAAGCAGTACAGCCGATAACAGCATGGGGCTTTTCAAAATAGGCGGGAACGTATTCCAGTTCGAGGCAAAGCTGGTGAGCAAGGATAAGACTACAGACCTTACAAGCTTCAGCAGTGATATCACAATAACAATATCCTTAAAGGACAGTGACTTAAGCACAGTTGATACAGATAAGCTTGGAGTATACTATTTCAATGAAAAAACCAAAGCATGGGATTTTGTAGGCGGAAGGTATGATCCAATAACTAAGTCAATCACATTTAAAACCAATCATTTTTCCTACTACACTGTAATGAATTATGAAAAGAGCTTCAATGATATAGCAGGGCACTGGGCAAAAGCAGACATTGAAAAGCTGGCTTCCAGACATATATTCAAGGGTATAGCTGATATACAGTTCAACCCCCAGGCTAAGATTACCAGGGCAGAGTTTATTGCTATGCTGGTAAGGACTTTGGAACTCAAGAGCACAAATGTAGAACCGATAGCCTTTAAAGACATAGTACAGGATAAATTCTACTACGGAGAGGTTATGACAGCCTCGAAGCTTGGTATTACTACTGGGGATGATACAGGCAAGTTCAAGCCAGATGATAATATTACAAGGGAACAGTTATCTGCAATGATTGCAAGGGCCCTGGCCATTATTAACAAATCACCTGTGATGACCGAAGCACAGATTAATGAAAAACTCAGTGTATATACTGATAAGGACAAAGTATCCTCCTTCGCAAGAAATGCGATGGCCATTGCACTGGAGAAAAAGATAATCAACGGTTGGAAAACAGATTTGCTGGCACCCAAAGAGAATGCCACAAGAGCAGAAGCAGCCGTAATGCTGAGGAGACTCCTCGGCGGACTTTAAAGAAACAAGCCCCCTAGCATAGCGCTAGGGGGCTTTCTTTTGTTTGTAATTCTTTGTTAGTTTGTCTCTACCTCAACTTCGGTGGTGGAAAGATCCTGGAAGTTGTAATCCTTGATCTTCCCTCTTCCGGTTGATGTTATCTTAATAAGTAATTCCTCATTGTTGTCCAGCTCATTATTAAGTATTATGGTTATTGATTTGCCATCGTATTTCACTACATCGGAAGAGCTCTTGTAGTATCCTGCACCGGATAATTCGAAATCACTCATGCTTAGGCTGCTTATAAGCAAATCCCTGTTTGTAAGCAAGGTAACCTTCATATTATCCTGGCTTACATATTGAGCAATGATTTCGAGTGCTTCAGGCTCATTATCTACACCATCTATTTCTATTTCCCTGTCTTCTGAATTGACCGCCAAATCCTGCAAATCTCTGACAGAACTATTAATTACAAGCTCATATTCATAGTCAGGATCCAAACCATCATATCTGGCATTCAGGTATAGAGTTACAGTCTTGCTGTCATCAGACAAAATCACCTTTGCAACAGGAAGGTTCGAACTGCTGGTTCGAGATATTTTCCTTACAGAGAATGAGCTGCTCGTAATAGGCTTTATCGGCTCATTGAACTCAAACTGCATGGTATGGCTGTCAATAACCGTGATATCCGAATCTATAAACGGATTCTCATTTTCCTGGTCACTTCCATCAAACTCAACATAATTGTTGGTTGAGTTTGTGCCTATCTTCAAGGGATTAAGTCCTGCAGCATCTTTGATACCTGTTCTTATATACAACTCGTATTCATCATCGTCCAGCTTTGTGCTGCTGCTTATATAAAGCATCACTTTGTCTGTAATCTCTTCAGCAGTTACAGATACACCGCTTACAGTTATTTTTTCTTTAATATCAAACTGCATCCTGTTTATTCCCTTTACAGGCTCGCTGAATGTAACTTCAACTGCTGTATTATTAAGAGCCTTTACTTCAAGAACCGTCGGTGGCTCATTAGGACTGCTTGTACCTGCAAACATCTTCACATTCGCATCATCTTTACTCCTAAGTCTGTCTATGTCTCTTACTTCAACCTCATATATATTACCCGACTTAAACAGCTCCGGATTAGCTATGCTGCTGGTCCTGAACTGTACCCTTATGCTTTTCTTGTCTCCTACAAAGTACTTAAAATACGTTAAGCCCGACGGAAGAGTGTGACTGTAGTCCTCTGGCACGTCCACCTCAACTTCCATATCATCCAGATCATCCTTTGTAAGCTCATCGCTGAAAATCAAATCAATAGTATTCATGTCTACGGTTACCACCGTCTCTACGAACAATTCACTATTCCCATTGTCCTGATCACTCAGGTTTACTCCAGCAAACTTCTTGGTACTTATCTTTTCATCGGTACTTATCTCTTTACCTGATATATCCTTTACATCCTTTATCGTTATGTTGTAGGCCTTACCACTTGTTAGCGGGGCTGTAAGCAATGTTACGGTGCGCCCGTCCGCTTCATTCAGTGTTGCCTTTGCAGCATATCCAAGCTGGCTGTCCAGATAATAGTTGAATACATCCTCAGCTGTTGCTTTATCTACCCTCTTGTTATAGGTTATTGTCAGACCGCCGCTGCTGCTTCTTACTGTGTAGTTCAACTCCTGACTGTTAGCCGGCATCCCGCCAAACTTCCCCGTGCTGGTATCAATGTCATTGCCCCATAAATCAGTTACACCTGAAATAGTTACTGTATATACCTCTCTCAGAGTCTGATTTGATGTTACCAATGTCACTGTTTTACCTGTCGAGCTCAGTATTGCATCTTTTACATCAAGGTCTTTGTCTATAGAGTAGTTATCTTTATCTTCAGCAGTTTCCTTGTCAACTTCCTTATTAAAGTTTATCATAACCTCATTATTGGACGTTGCCAGTACTGTTGCAGTTGCCTTGGAAGAATCCCCTACGAAGTTGTATTCTTTTCTGTACATCACATTGCCCCATGTATCGGCAACTTTCTGAACAATAAGCTTATTTACACCGGTATTTTGTGTAGATGTAGTAAGTGTTACCTTCTTTCCGGTGTCATCCAGTTCTGCAGCTAATACCGAAGTATTATTGCCTATACTGTAATTGTCAGTTTGTTCTGCTGTAAGCCTGTCCACTCTTTCATTGAAAGTAACTGCCAACGTTGTATTATTCTCTGACTTTGCAGACTCTATAGAAGGCCCCTGAGTATCACTTTTTGCACCCTCGAACAGTATAGAATAATCAATCATCTTATTTCCCGATACATCGGCAACATTCCTGATATTCAATCTATAGAAGCTAGCCATATCTGTTGTTCTCAAAAGTACTGTTTTTCTGGACTGTCCCAATTCTGCGTTCAATATCACCACATCACGCTCAATGGAATAATTTGATAGATTCTCTGCGCTTTTTCTATCCATCTCTTCATTGAAGGTTACCAGTATTTCGTTTTTCCCAAGCAGCTCATGCTTTGCTATAGGCTTTGTGGTATCCTTGGGCATTGCAACAAACTTGTTCTTATACCCTCTGATCATCATATTGTTGGTTGGCACTAAAGTATTAATAGTAACTTCATATGCATTGAAGGGCTTTGCCTCGGTGGTAGTTACTTGGGCTGTCCGGCCCTGGGATTCAACGCTCAATACCGACAATCTTGAGCTGCTTCCCAGCTGGTTTATCTCAACATCAGCCTTCTGCAGCAATATTTCGTTATCAAACTCCAATTCTATCCTGCTGTTTGACAAAGCAGTGAAGCGTGTAACCTTGGCGTCTTTTGTGTCTAATGTAAAACCAGCAGCTATGGCTTTATCTGACTGAATAAAATTCTTCTCCACCATTATGCTTATAAGCTTTTTATCAGACTTGGCCGGCTTTGTATTAAGTGCGTTGTTTATACCTTTTGCAATATCATTTACAGTAAAAGATTTAAGCGTTGCTATATCATCTGAATTCTTAACAAGGCCAATCTCCTCAGCGAAATCCAATGTCTCCGCATATGTAAAATCCGATCCCTGCTTATAGCCGAGAGTCTCAAGCATAACCTTATAAAAGGCCTGTCCATTAATCTTATACGTTGGGGCAAAGGTGCCATTGGGATATCCGCCCCAGCCCAGCTCAGGATTATTCTTGGCATATGCAAGATAATTTGCGGCCCAGCCTGCTGACGCGGCATCTTTGAAGTTATTACTGCTGTGATATTCACCAGCCTCTTCATAAAGCCCCTTCAGCCTCAATGAGATTATGTATGCCTGCAACCTGTTGGGAATTGTTGACAGATATTCAGCAGAAACACCGCTGGAATCGGCACCTATTAAAATACCCAGTTCCTTGCAGGCTTGGGCTTCTTTGCTGATACTATCTGCCTGCACTGCAATTCCCTGAATCGAAGCTATTGTGATAATTGCTGCCATAAGTACAGCTAACATCTTTCGTTTTTTCATGTTACCTCCTAATAAACTTCTAACATGTAACTTCAGCCACACACTTGTAGAAGTAAGAACTCCCATATTCATTCCTTATGCATTATTCTAATTCGAGGTCATTGTAAAAGCATCCAGCCTTACTTCCTCATTTTCCCCTGCTCCAATACTCAAAGTCAGTTCATGTGCTTCTTCCGGTATATCGATTTTCAGAAGCTCAACATTCTTCCATTGGCTGCTTAGAACTACAGTGTTTTCTTTGTTAACAATTCCATATTTTGACTTACTGCTTACCTTCACATAAAGCTTCGCACTATTGCCTACTGCCTTTGCACTTATTTTCAAAGTGCTTGTCTTTCCTTTGATAGCCCTGTTTTCCAAAAGCTTTGACAGATCAGCAGTTATTCCTGTTCCATTCCCTGAATAGTTCAGAAGGTTTAATGAACTGTCCGTATCAATACTGTCATCTTCAGTGTTTTTCAACACTACACCTGTCATCTTGTTCCATACCGCTCCAAAGCTGTCTGTGTAGTTAGGCATATCTAATCTGAAGGTTGTATCAAAAACCTGCTCATAATAAGAGACTGGATAATACTTTGGAACCACGTCAACTACATAAACAGTGACCCTATCGACTTCCTTACCCCCGTAGCTGATAGCTATTTCGGCGCTTCCGGTACTCTTACCTGTTACTTCCCCAGAGGTGCCCCCTACCTGAACAATACCACTATTGACTACAGCTGCAAAGGTGCATTTGCTCGTGATATCCTCCACTTCGATTCCGGAATATGTTCTTTGAACACTTATAGACTTCTTAGCCCCTTTAGCTATGACTATTTCACCTTGTGTCGCTTTGATCAGGGCTGACTGCTGCAGCTCCAGTATTTTTCCGGCTTTTAAATATTCAGCATCATAGCCTAATACCCCTGCGCTTGCAAGTACAAAGGATACCGGGACATAATATATTCCTTTGTCGCCTTTCATAACAGGCTTCTCAAGAGCCGTTTTAACATCATTAATGAAAGCGCTTGCAACTCCCTCAGTCATTTTCAAACTGGCTGTACCCTTTCTGATTTCATAATACATGGTACCTTTAGCATCTTTTACAATATAACAACCCATCTTTTTATAGGTATCTTCAACAGGGACCCAAGCTATCCCATACTTATCATCAATCATAGCTGTGATCTGTATTCTGGAGTTAAGTCCTGTTTTCTCTACTACTTCCGGTTTAAAAATATCCTTGTCGACCAAAACATCGACTAGTCTCTTATCAGCACCTGCAATATTTGTACTTAGCGCTGCATATATCCCTTTTGCTATGTCATTAATTGTAAAGGACTTTATTGCACGTATTTCACCCGCATCTTCAATAAGACCTATTTTAACAGCAAATTCAAAAGTCTGAGCATATGTAAAGTCCACATTCTGTTTGTAACCCAAAGTCTCAAGCAGAACCTTGTAGAAAGCTTGTGCGTTCATCTTATCGTCCACACCGAATCTGCCATCAGAATAGCCTCCCCAACCCAGTTCCGGAGTATTCTTGGCATAGGCAAGATAATTTTTGGCCCAGGCAGCCTTTGAAACATCTGAAAAGTTATTGCCACTGGTGTACTTCCCGGCTTCCGCATAAAGCCCCTTCAGCCTCAGCGCAAAAAGATACGCCTGCAGTCTTGTAGCATTCTGAGCCATATACTGAGCCGTAACCCCTTTATCACCGTCTCCCAAAAGTATTCCCAACTCCTTGCAGGCCTGTGCCTCCTTACTGACACTATCCGCCTGCAGAGTGATTCCGGGTATTGAAGCTATCGTGATAATTACTGCCATAAATACAGCCAACATCTTTCCTTTTTTCATACTTACCTCCTCATAACTTTATAATATACTTCTTCAGTCACACACTTATTAGAAGTAAAAACTTCCATTTTTGTTCCGGCTTTACCAAATTAATTTACGGCTGCTGCCTAACCCCCTTTAACATTTTATATAACTAATTTTATACCAGTATAAGTAAACATGCAAATGTGAATTGTACTTGAATAAATACTCCAAAGCTGGTGATTCCAACATTTCTCATGAAAAACAAGCTATTACACGGGTTTGATTATTATATATTTGGTGTTATAATAGATGTACACCTATTCAGAAATGTCAAGCAGTACCCGTACATATTCATATACTTCTGGACAGTGTGAAGAATCTCAGGCAGAAGTGAAACTTTTAGAGGTATCTACACGTATATATTGTAGAGGAAAATTAAACTAGGAGGAACCAAGATGAAAAAAATGTGCAAGGCATTAGCACTGACATTATGTACAGTAATGCTATTATCAACCATTACCGTTGCAGGAGATGTGGGTGCAAAGACCCTACTTACCCTGGAGGAAGCAAAAAAAATCGCTCTGGAGAATGATGTCCTGTTAAAACTTCAAGATAGCTATATACAACAGAAATCAGAAGACTATTCAGACCTGAGTGAAAACTTCTATTCCGGCAGAGGAGTAAAAGGCGGCACAGCAGTGACAAAGGCAGAGGGCAGGATTAACAACCAGGTTGGTCTTGAAAGTGCAAATTATGCTGTGAAACAGGAAATTTTCGAAAAGGCTGATCTTAAGAGAGAATCCAACTATAATGTAACAAAAGCCTATTATGATGTGATGAAAGCCAAGTATACCTTAGAGGATGAAGCTAGGGACCTGGAGCTTGCAAAGAAAAATCTTGCTATAGCAAAAGTCAAGGTTGAGCATGGACTTATAACAAATAACACCCTTACACAGGTTGAGAATGCGTTAAAGTCTTCGCAAACCGCATACAACACAGCTGTTTCTGATCTGCAGAACTATATGGCAACCTTAAGTAAGAATATTGGGAAAAAGCTGGATGTGGCCACTGATGATGTTGATATGGCAATAGGCATGCCCGATATATCATCCTTAGACATCGATAAGATCAAAGAAGATAATTTGAAGAACAACTCCACATTCTTCTCACTAAAAATGGGAGTTGACCTGGCAAAGTATAAACAGTACATGGTAACTTATGAATATGATGACACTTATGAAAGAAATCTAAAGCTGAATGATGATGTCAGAGATGGATATGAAAGTCTTCAGCATGAGGCAAACAGAGATTATACCGATGCACAGTACAAGTATGATGAAGCTGTCAAGCAGCTGGATATAACACTTAAATCGAGTTATGCGGGCATTATCAATTCGAAAGAAGCAATAGATAACCTCAAAAAGAGTGTTGAGAATGCCAGAATAACCTTTACTCAGAACAAGATTAAATTTGATCTTGGATTGATTTCCAAGAATGAATTCGATACTAGTGAAGATACTTTAAAGGATTTGGAAAGCACGCTTAACACAAGTATTATTGACTTTAACTTAGCATATGTGGCTTTGACACAGTATAGTTATACAACTGGGAAATAGTAAAACGAAGATTAACAATATTCGCAATCATTTTTCTAGTTGAAAAAGATTAGTAAATTTAGAGAGGCAGATGTCAAATCAGACATCTGCCTCTTAGTTGTATTACAGTCCTTAATATATGTAGCAATATCCCTTTTCAGTTCCTTTTGATAGTCTGATCTGTAGTGAACAATCCTCCAATCATCATGAATGCAGCGGAAAATTTTATTGTTTTAGTAGTAGTAATTATCAAATACTTAAGTACTTTCTGTTGTATTGCAGTTTAAGGGATAATTGTAAGTTTTATTGGGTTATGTTAATATTATATAATGGTGGGTGGTAGTTATTTGCCTATTCACATATTATCCCATCTCATTATGTAAAGTGAAAGGAAGAAGCTCATTGAGTCATAAAGATAGTGGCTACATATTATTTGAAGGTGTGAAGTCATCAGAGAAATACCAATCTGGAAATATAATATCAAAATATCTGGTTAAAAGATTCATGGACACAATAATAGATTTGGTACGCAAAACAAAAGTCCATCATATCAAAGAAATTGGCTGCGGAGAAGGTCAATTGCTTGGAGCATTAGCAAGCTTAGGCTACTCTGTCAAAGGTTATGATATCTGCCAGAACTCCCTTGATGCAGCTATCAACGAAAGTAAACGATTTGGACTCAATATCCCCTTTGAGTTGAAAAGCGTTTATGATTTGGAAGAGAATTTCGATGCCGCTGAATTAATACTTTGCTGTGAGGTTCTAGAGCATCTGGATAATCCTCAAAAGGCATTGTCTATTATAAATAAGCTTTCTAATCCATATTTTATTGTAAGTGTGCCGTGTGAACCAGTATGGAGCATTCTGAATATGCTTCGAGGTAAATACCTTAATACCTATGGAAACACACCTGGTCATATACAGCGTTGGTCTCGGAAATTGTTTGTTGATTTAGTAAGCAAGTATGCTGATGTGATTGAAGTAAGATCTCCTTTGCCTTGGACTATTTTATTATGTAAAACCCGTAACTAACAGCCAGTCAACTTAATTAGCTTTTCATTATATTAAAACGAACTTAATTGGAATAGTGAGGTGTTTATTTGAAACTTTTAATTGCTATGCCATGCCTAAACGAAGCAGTTAACATCGCTAAGGTAATTTACCGTGTGCCAACTCAAATAGAAGGCATTAGTGATATAACAATACTAGTAATCGATGATGGTTCTACTGATAATACTTCAGAAGTTGCAAGGGAAAGTGGGGCCGTTGTCATAAAGCATCGCGGCAACCGAGGTGTAGGATCAGCTTTTCATACTGCTGTAACCTATGCACTAGAGAATTCTCACGATATTATGGTAAATATAGATGGTGATGGACAATTCGATCCCACTGATATAACAAAGCTTATTTCCCCTATTATAAATTCGAATGCAGATTTTGTTTCTGCCTCCAGATTTATAGATAAAGCTTGTACACCCAAAATGCCGTATATAAAACTAATTGGCAACCATATGATGTCTCATTTGGTTAGCAGCTTATGTGGACAAAAGTTCTATGATGTGTCTTGCGGTTTTAGAGCGTATTCTCGTGAAACTCTTCTGCAGATAAATCTCCACGGAGCTTTTACATACACTCAAGAAACTTTTATAGACTTGGCATCAAAGAGACTCTCTATTGTCGAGGTTCCTGTAGAAGTAAAATATTTCAAGGAAAGAACCTCAAGAGTTGCAAAAAGTATTTCTAAGTATGCTTTCAATACCTTTATGATTATTACAAGAATATATCGAGATTATTACCCCTTCAGGTTTTTTGGGGCAATAAGCTTGCTCTTCTTACTGATAGGGCTTGGTTTTGGTTCTCTTTTCTTATATAATTTCATGTTAACCAAGAAATTTACCGGATATTTATTTGCTGGTTTCACCTCAGCTTTTTGTATAAATATATCCTTTATCTTTGGTTTTGCAGCTATTTCTTTGGATATGTTGGTAAGAATACGTGTCAACCAGGAAAGGACCTTATATTCACTAAAGAAAAACTATAAGAAGGGGAATCATAATGAGTAACCATAATGTCCAGATAAATAACAGGATTAAAGAATTAGTAAAGCCAAAGAACTTTATTAGGGTATTAATGGATTTAATACTTTTTCCGTTAAGAATTCTGCTGCCTGACAATTGGATAGAGCCCATGGGATTGACATCTTTGCGTGCTGAGAGAATGGGCGTTGTTTTGGAACAGATGCATGGATGCTGCTTAGATATTGGTTGTAACGATAATTTACTTATTAATCTTTATCGTGATAAAAGCGGCAATAGCAAAGACAGCCTTGTGAGTGCAGGAGTGGATGTAGTCAAATGGGGAGGAGATGAGATTGTAATAAAATCCTCAGCTGAATTGCCATTTCCTGATGCTACCTTTGATACTGTGTCTTTCCTAGCATGTTTGAATCATATACCGGAAAGGCAGGAAGCCCTAGCAGAAGCCCTCAGGGTTCTTAAACCCCAAGGAGTCCTTCTGATAACAATGATAAACCCTTTTGTTGGCTCTATCAGTCATCGAGTACGCTTCTGGGGTGAACACTCCCAGAGAGAAGTTCATAAGGACGAGACCTTCGGTTTAAATAGGAATGACGTGATTAATTTGCTTAATAATGCGGGTTTTACAGATATCAGTATAAGAAAGTTTTTTTATGGCTTAAATAATTTGTATATCTCAAAATCATCTCATAATGTATAGGTTACAACGGAGGATAACATGTGTGGTATTTATGGATTAATAGGCAACCCTAAAGTATTTGATAAAAGTGAATTAAAATCAACAATAAGAGTAATGGCTGCTTTATCTGAAAAGAGAGGAAAAGAAGCATCTGGAATAGCTTTATTATCAGGAAATACAGTTTCCTATTACAAGCAACCTATAAGAGCAACTAAAATGTTATTAAAAGATGAGGTTGAGTTGTTCTTTAAAAATATACCTGATACACAGGATAATAGCTTTGCGGCAATTGGACATGCAAGACTTGTTACAAATGGTTCACAAGCAGAGTATGAAAATAATCAGCCAGTTATTACATCTCATTGCATCGGCATCCACAATGGTATAATCATAAATACTGAGCATATACTGTCCGTACACACTGATATTAAGCCTACTTCTCAGCTAGATACTGAGGTATTGATGCTATTAGTTGATAAGTACTTAAAATTAGATAATTCTTTAGAATCTGCATTAGGAAAAGCATATAAGGAAATTAGCGGCTCAGCTTCTATTGCAGTTATGACAGACAATGGTATGCTTGGATTAGCTACTAACACAGGTTCTTTATATTACGCGAGCAACTTTACTGCTGGCTTATTTGTATTTGCTTCAGAAGGCTATTTCATTAAACAGCTTTTAGAAAGCCCCGTGTTCAAAAAAATGCCTGGGGAATTTGAGTCAAAAAAACTAGAGCCAGAGAACGGAATTATTATAAATATTGAGAAATTTGGTATTTCGAATTTTGATTTAAACCATTCAAATCAAATATTCAGCAAAAACACATCCATGTATTCTTTTAAGAGCCTAAATCATGTTAATGTAGAGTTGAAAAGGTGTACCCGCTGCATCCTTCCTGAATCATTTCCACAAATAAGTTTTGATGAAGAAGGAGTGTGCAACCATTGCAGGAGTCATAAGTCATACAAGGCAAAGGGAGCAGATGAACTTTCAAAGATATTCGATGGGTATAGAAGTAAAGATGGCTCCCCTGATTGCATTTTAGCTTTTAGCGGCGGGCGTGACAGCTCATATGGTTTACATTATTTGAAAAATGAAATGAATATGCACCCGATAACCTTCACCTATGATTGGGGGATGGTTACTGATTTAGCCAGACGCAATATTGCTAACATGTGTGGAAAGCTTGGAGTAGAGAATATTATTCGGTCCCCTGATATTTTTGTAAAACGTAAAAATATAAAGAAGAATATAGAAGCGTGGCTGCATCGGCCCGAATTAGGTATTATTCCATTGTTTATGGCGGGGGATAAGTACTTCTATGAGATAGCACGTCAATTGAAAAAGGAAACTGGTATCCCCCTGGTTATATTTTGTGCAGGCAACAACTTTGAAAGGACAGAATTCAAAACAGCCTTTTGCGGGGTTAAGGAAAGTGAACATAACAACCGCTTATGGGCATATAGTGTAAAAAATAAAGTTGATCTATTACTGTATTATGGTAAACAATATCTTCTAAATCCGAGATATTTAAATTCTTCATTATGGGATACCTTCCTTGCTTATTATTCTACTTATATTGCAAAGGATGATTTTATATATTTATATCACTATATTCCCTGGGATGAAAGCAAGATAAATGACACACTAATAAACGGATATAATTGGGAGACAGCAGATGATACAAAAAATACCTGGCGTATCGGGGATGGTACAGCATCCTTCTATAACTATATATACTATAATGTAGCGGGTTTTTCTGAACATGATACTTTCCGGAGCAATCAGATCCGTGAAGGTGTCATATCAAGAGAAGAAGCTTTAAGACTGGTTGAGGAAGACAATAAACCCAGATACGAAGCAATGGCAGGATATGCATCGTTAATTGGCATAAATCTTGATGAAGCATTGACTATTATCAATAATATACCAAAATTATATTAGTGGAAGTATAAAAAAGCATGAAGATTAAACCTATAAACATCTACCCTGATACAATTTTTAAGAGCGGTATCTTTTGGAACTTATATAGCTTTTTTATTATGGGAGTCTCTGGCTTGCTTCTAAACGTTTTTATTGCCAGATATTATGAACCATGGGTTCTTGGCGTGTTTAATAATGTATTTGCCATATTTATTATTTCTGCCCAGTTCGGCTCCCTGGGTATTCATCAATCTGTGTTAAGGCATGTTTCTATTTATTCAAATGACAGAAGTCAGTCAAGCCAGATTATTGCTAGTGCTCTAATACTTACATTTGCAAGTTCAATATGTGTTACTTTTTTTATGTATATCTTAAGAATACCTTTATCGTATCTTTTTAATGACCTTCGCATTAAAACCGCATTGGAATGGTTATTAATCGGACTTTTCCTTTTCCCAATTAACAAAGTACTTCTAGCTGTTCTCAACGGATTCCGCATGATGCGCATATATGCAATTGGTCAATCCTTACGATATGTATTCATTCTTTCTTCCCTTATTCTTATGGTGAAATTAAAACAGCCTGGAGAACGTCTGGCTTTAGTATTTACTATATCAGAGGCCCTGCTTTTAATAGTCCTGCTATTTGCGGCAAGAAAGCGTGTTGCCTTCGGAAAGATGCAGGAATTGAGCCTTTGGATGTCAAAGCACATCGCCTTCGGTATCAGGGGAATGGGTAGTGGTGTTTTGAATGAACTCAATACCCGTGTAGATGTTTTATCTCTAAGCATATTCATGAGTATGGAATCAGTAGGAGTATACAGCCTTGTAGCAATAATTGTTGAAGGTATGAGTCAAATCCTTATAGTCTTTCGGGTAAACTATGACCCCCTCATCGCAAAGTATATACACTCTAAGAACTGGGATGAGCTTAGCACTATGATTAGAAAAGGCAAACAATATATTGTGCCTGTTATGCTGATAATAAGCTTTCTCGCCGTCCTTTTCTATCCGACTATAATAAGGCTATTGTCTACTAGTGATAAATATCATCGCAGCCAGCTGATTTTTATAATTCTAACATGTGGTATTGTATTCAGTTCAGGCTTTACTCCATTTGGCGGCATACTTCAGCAAGGAGGATACCCAGGTACTCAGACTATGCTGACATTAAGTGTTGTCTTAATAAATTTGATCGGAAATTTGATACTTATTCCACGCTATGGGCTTATTGGGGCAGCATCTGCGACAGCTGCTTCACAAGTAGCTTTTGTATACATACTAAAATACCTTATAAATAGAAAAATTAATAAAGGACTTATATAGGAGGCAGGCCATGCATTACTCACAATACTTTTGGGGTATATTTTATTTATGTAATCTTTTAATAGTATCTATATCCTTAGGTACCCTGACACTTTTCAAACCTCGTCTGCTTAATGTACCAAGGTTATCCCGTTTCTTGGTTGGCTTTTGCAGCACTCCTTTTGTATTAGCATGCTGGATGTTGTTGATGTCTGAACTTCCTATCGCTATACCAAGACTTCTTTTTATATTAATACCTCTGGCTATATCAATAGTTGTAATTTTGAAATACAGAAAGCGCTACCGCACTATATTATCAAGTGAAATAGCTATCATAACAAGTAATTTTAAAACCAGCAACCTAATTAAAATTATTTATATAAGTACAGGTATCATTTTTTTGATAGTGATTTTTAAAATGTATATTAATTCTTTATCTCCAGTTATAGCCAATGATGCCGCACAGTATCTTTCTGAAGCATTAAAATATTGTAAAACATTATCTACCGATAGCATCAATACCTTCCGCGGCTGGCCTGACGGGACACTAAGAGGAAACATTCATAACTTTATTTGGCCGGCATATGTAAGTCATGCACTGATAACCACTGATATGAGTAGTCTTGGGTATCCTTATGACTTTGCAGCCCGTTTAGCTTTTCAGATCACAATTTTATATATGCTGTTGAGTCTTATCGCTCTCTCTGGATTAATTAGGCAAAAGGGTGTAAGTGCATTATCAATTTTAGTCCTTCTGCTGGTACCTAATTTTGAGTATGTAACATCTGATTTAAGCAGAGATGCTTTTAGAATTATTCCTTTGCTGCTTCTTACAACAGTACTGATCGGATCAACATACCAGGTTAGGATTTATAGAAAATTCGGTAAATATCTTCTTCTTCCATTTATTGCAGGATATTTTGCTGTTGGGGGGCATATGCTTAGCATTTTGCCTATGTCTTCAATTATTATTGCATGGTTAATATGCGTATTGAAACCCGGCAAACTAACACAAAAGTATAATTTCAGATATCTTGCAATAGCTCTGGCAGTGGCCATTGGTACACTTATTGGCGGCAACCAGCTTATTCAAGCGTATATAGAAACAGAAAGCATCGTTGGGGATGCAGTTTACAACGATAAAGCCATTGCCGGTACCCCACTGGAAAAAGAATATATTAAAGTGCAAGAGGGAAGGCTTCTAGGCACAAATAATACACTTGAGAGATTAAAGGTAATTATCTCAAGGGATCACTATATTTTAAGTGTTGTTGGAGTATTCACTGCTCTGATTACTTTTTTCAGGTTCAGATTGCATATCACAAAGAATAAAAAAAATCCATTGTGCATTATCAGCTTGATTGTGCTAATTAATGCTCTGACAATTAGTGACTTGTTCAGTTGGGCAGGCTTTAGCCTTACTAAGTGGTATGTGATGAATGAGAGGTATCAACTTCACTTCTATCCTTTTGCGGCAGTTTGTATTGCTGCATTTATGCTTGGTTTATATGGTAGCTGCTTAAAGAAGCCTTTGGAAAACAAAGACATTATTTTGAGAAAGGCATTATTGACCCTCCCAATTGTCTTAATCCTCTTCTTCTCTATAAAAACAGTAGCTAATGTATGGGTACACAGAGATCCTGCTATATTTACGGACCGTTTACATCAAATAATAAGCCCAACTAAAGCAGCTATTACAGAGCATTCAATACAAAATATCCTATTGGATGATATGCGGTATAATTATTATCTAGGCAGTAATGCTATACTTATGTATACAAAACCGACGTGGCCAATAATTAAAGCGACTAATGCCGAGCAGCTTAGAAATGAGTTTCGATCTTTGGATATTCAACTAGTAGTATTGACACAAACTGGAATTAAAACATACTGGGAAAAAATACATTTATACAAGTATCTCGAAGAGCCAGAGAATAGTGAAATTTTGTGTGACAATGATTATATTAAAATATATCTTTTAAAGTAAAATTAGCAAATTTTGAAAGGCAGATGTCAAAAATAGACATCTGCCTCTTAGTTGCATTACAGTACTTATTATACGCATTTGGTATTTACCTGCTGTCCTTCCTTAACCTTTGTTTCACCTTTCCTAATACCATCCTGACCTCCTCAATGCCCAACATATGGCATAATGTCAGATATGTTACTACTCCGACACCCACAGCAGTCAATAGTGATATCAGGCTATAAATATTACCGGTGCCCAATACTTTGCTCATTCCATAATAAAGCGTATATACAATAGCCCCCATAATTACAGAAGAAACTGCTGCCTTTGCCCCACATCTTATATATCCAATAGTACCTATTGAACCTATCTTCTTTATTAGTTTATAAAACATCATTAATGTTGCAATTATAGTAGCTATACTTGTAGCCAATGCTAATCCACTGTGTGCCATAAATCTAACTAATATCAGATTTAGTACTATATTAATAGCTACTGATACGGCTCCATAAATCATTGGAGTTTTGGTATCTTGTAAGGAATAATAAACTTTTGTAAATAACAAATTCAGTCCCATCGCAGGTAAACCTAGCGAGTAAAAGACTAAGGCCTTAGAAGTCATTAATGTTGCTGCACCGCCAAACGCCCCTCTTTGAAATGCAATCTGTACAATAGGAAAAGCTAAAACAATTAAACCAACAGTAGCCGGAATAGTGATGAGTGAGATAAGATTTATCCCATATCCCATGGTTCTTTTCATGTCATCTAAATTTTCGCGGCTAGATTTTTCAGATAGCATTGGAAATATCACAGTTGTAATGGCAGATATAAATACAGCTAGCACCAGCTCATTTAGTAAATTTGCATAATTCAATGCTGATATGCTGCCGGACACTAAGTTGGATGCTAAAGTCCTGTCAATAATTGCATTTATATCACTAATAGCAACTCCTAAAAGAACCGGTGGTACTAGTATCATCATCTTTTTAATATACTTATCTCTGAAATCAATTATAAACTTATATCTATACCCTGTCTTTTTTATGCCAGGTATTTGGATAGCAATCTGAGAAATAACTGCAACAACACTTGCTACCATCAGCCCCTTTATTCCAAATTGGCTTGATAGGAATAGTAAGAAGAATATGTATACAAGATTGAATGGAAAATTTGAAGCAGCCGATTCCGTAAACATTTTCTCGTTTTGTAAGTATCCTCTAAATACATATAAAATGCTTGAAAAAAGCATAACCGGTGATCCGATCCTCATAAGCAGAACTGCCAAATCATACTGTTCTCCTTCAAAGCCTACAGCTAAGATTCTAATAACAATAGGGGCAACAATCCAGCCAATTGATGCAAATACCAGTGAAAAAATAATGACAATATTTAAAATATTGCTAGCATGAACTTGCTTTCCAGACCTACCTTCCTTGGCTTCAACTTCAGATAGTATTGGTATCATTGTAGTATTGATTGCTACGCCAAGCAGGGTGGTGAGAAGCCCTGTAGCTGTAATAGCAACAAGGAAGGTATCTGTTTCTGTCCCAGATCCGAATTTCGCAGCTATAAGAGCTTCTCGAACAAACCCAAGCAGCTTGCTTCCGAGAGAGAATATAATAATTATAATCACTGATTTAGCTGCTTGCTTCACTTCGCTCATATTGCCTCTCCTTAAACTTCCAAACCAGACTGAATAAGTGTCTGTAAATATAACCAATTAAGTAGCTACACGTCATTATGAAAGTATTACTCATGTAATATAATATTAGCATTTGTAATCAATGCATATCTTTCCGCAATTGTTCCGCGCCTTGTGAATCACTGCTCATCATCCATAGCATTATCAACGCTAATAAAATTCCATGAGAAATTAATGCTGTAGGCAAATCAGCACTTACTAAGCTGAAAATTGGTGCTATCATCATTGCAATACAAAACCACACAGGTGAATATCTGTTTGAAATATAATCTATAAACCTGAAAATAACACCTATAATAACAGAATATAATACCATACCCAAAAATCCGAAATTCATATAACCCGTAGCCAAAAACCCCGTATTCACCCATGTACCTATATTACCATAGTAAATCATGGATATTACTTGAGGTACTGGCAAGTCAAAAGGATATTCGATAAATTTTGGAAACCAAGCTCTATCTGAATAATATAAAAATCCCAGCTCATGAAAAGTATCAAAATATCTGTAATGATTGTCGGCTGTAACAAAAAGTACTCTTCTAACATATAAAGACAGAGGTAAAATGTTATTTGTGATATAGTATAAAGCTGATGATACAAGTGTAACTCCAGCTAACCCAAGTGGTATCATCTGCCCTAAATATTTTTTTCTACCAAATAAAAAGGCAAAAGCTATTAGCGCCGGATAAAAAAGCATTGCTTTATGCGTAGTAACAGCGAAAAATATGACTTGTGCTGATATTGCTACTATAAACAAGGCTTTATTTTTCTTTAATAATGAAAATGCAATTAAACTCGGGTTCATTACATTCCCGAACCATGACATTATATATGCTAATTTCCCTGGGAAAAGCAGTTCTGCTACTGTTTCCCTAAAATCGTACACTTTGAGAAGATCAAAGTTTAAGTATAAGAAGCCCCCGCGAATTATAATCCAGGTAAAAAGCAAAATACCAGTGAGAATATTTATTGCTATAGCAATAATACTTCCGTTTGGTATTATTGGAATTCTAACCTGTGTAATTTTTGACGCAGATATAATAATCAAAAAGGAAAGCAAGACCATATACATGAATTCCCGTGATTTATCCTGCAGTGAGTAAATTGATAATAGGGGCACTGCTATAATAGAGAAAAAGAAAAGTATAAAGAATTCCGACGGCTTGTTAACTCTATGCTTCAATAAAAGGGAAAAGACAAATAAGAGTATATAAGATTCTATTAGCTTAAAAGTGTTCAACTCTAAATATAAGCCTGCATACTTATAATTTGGAGAGATAATATAAATATAGCTAAAATCTATTAACACCCTATATAAAAACAGAGTAAAAATCAAAAATATCTTTGATGATAATATTCGAGCGATAAATTCTTTCATCTACTGTTCCCCAATATAATATATTTGTTACTGCCGAGCCTAATCTCTCAAGATTAGTGCCTTTGTATGGTACTAATCTTGGAAATGAGAACTATATGCCATTTCCAGATTTTTCACTACCTTTTCCCAAGTATACTCAAACTGTATCTTCCCTAAGTTCTCGATTTTCTCGTTTAGTACATATCTATTATTCCTTAAATACATTATCAGTTCTCTAATATTTTCAACACTGCCTTCATCGACAACAAACCCTATTCCCTTCTCTATTATGAAATCCCCTGCCACTGATCCCTTACTCGCTATCAAAGGTGTCTTTGTCAGTATTGATTCAAATAGCTTGATTGGATATGCAGTTCTCCAATTTTCATTAGAATTTGTATATACGCAATAAGTAATATCCGTGTTTATGTATAACTCCCCTGCATCTTTAGGCTCATATTCTCCTGTTACTTTTATATTTTTATGATCCTTCTCCATTACTTTTAACCGATTATAGTCGGTACCGTTGCCATGAATACTCACTTCTACATCAGGCATATCAGCTATTGCTTCAAATAATCTCTTATAGACATCATACTGTCTAATAAAACCTATATAAGAAATCCTTATTTTATCAGACCTTTCCTTTTTATCAAACTTAAGTAATGTATTATCTGGATAATTCGGAAGAAAAATAAGTTTGCCAAGCATGTCTTGCTTTACTGCAGTCTTTTGTGTATCATTCACATATACAGTATGGCTTGAGTTCTTAATTGCAAAATCAACAAGATTGCTTATTATAAACTTCTTAATCCTATTGCTTTCTCTTCCTGCAAAATATTCTCGCATATCAAAAACTATTTGTTTCTCCCTATCAACAAGATATCCTACAACAAACCCATCCAGATTCTGGCAGTGCAAATAATCGTACTCTTTGTTCCTAAGATACTGCTTGCACTGGAGGATGAATTTAATAAATGCAAAGATTTGTATTAATCCGCTCCCGTAAATTGCTTTAGGAAAAAACCGCTTGATTTTGAATTTGCCGATAACCTCAATCTCCTTATCTCGGAACCGCCCTTCTCTATCCCAGCATAATATTTCTACATCATAACCAGCATTAGACAGGTATTCTGCTTCCTTCAACACACGCTGGTCATAAGCAATTTCCTCAGCCGCTATCATCTTTATACTTTTCATTTTATTCTCCTAACACAGCTCAGATTCTAAGAAGATATAGATTCCTAGATTAACGTTTCAAATAATAGTTCTCCCAGATACCTATCATATTTAATCAACCGGAATCTAATTTCCCAAGTAATTTCTAAATCTCCTTGCGATACCTGCAAATGAGTTCAATACTGAGATTTTATAATCATCATGACGTTTAGGCGGTTGAGCCATGATGGATTCAAATTCTTCCTTACTGATTTTCAGGTCTTTGAGAATCAATTCTATATCCCTCTGCATCTCTTCCTCATTATATAGTGGTTTATTCAATTCCTCAAGCGCTTCTTCCCGTGTCATCTGGTTAGTTATTATTAAGCTTGATAAATGGGACGTCCTTTTATCTACATTGAACTTTTTAGGCAGATAATATACTTGCACGAATTTTGTAAAAATGTGCTCATAATGCTTTGCACCATAATAGTCAAAGTCACTGAAGTCTTTCAGTTCCTTTATTGCACGCTCTCTGTTATAATCTATTAGGTTTAGCGGCACTAAAAACTCAATTCTGTTAAAGTATTTATTAGTCACATATTGGCTCATTAAACTCATAAGCGGCAATTTATCAACACCCAGTTCACCAAACCTTCTGCTGATGTCCAATATATGAGTTTTATCTGAGGCATTATGCATATTGCCCCTCTGAAGTATAGATTCCATTGCAAAATTAGCACCTGATAGAAAGTACTTAATATTATTATTTTTTGCATATTTGTATAGTTCCGCGACCAGCACATTATCCTGGGGTATTGCTATACCTGGAACCCCTGCCCTAATAAAAGAACGGGTCAAGTCAGCAAATTGCTCCTTGTCCGGTTTTATAGTAATTAATTCTATATTGCATGCCTTGACTAGTTTCCTTATGTTTTCTTCCGCAGTCTCTGTATTCAGTCCATCATCAATATGTACTGCTAGTATTCTTAATCCATGCTTCGCCATAAGATATGCCAAGTATGAAGAGTCCAGTCCGCCAGACAATCCCATCATACAATCATATTTTTTACCCTTACCTTCGAGTTTGAGCATATTTACCATATCGAGCAGCTTCTTCTGGCCTTCCTCATTTGGAAAGTAGACTTCATTCATTCTTGCAAGACTATCAGTACAGTAGTTACATATTCCGTTCTCATCAAACTTAATTGTTTCATCCGAACGGTTATCCATTACGCAACGTTTGCATACTTTTATTTCTGACATCTCAATTCCTCCTCATATATTTAGTTTTGCTAACCCGTCCTATGCTCCTGCCTGACATTCATATGCTCTCAGTATTATCTCCATTGCCTTTTTACCCTCTTCTCCGTTTATGAGCAGTTCTGAATTATTTTTTATAGCATCTATTAGGTTCTTATATAGTGGTGTATGGCCATTTCCATACACATTATCAATTTCTACTCCCACTTCTTCATTATCATAATCTCTTTTGTCCTCAAACTGCCATGTTTTGATTTCGTTAACTGCCAGTCCACCAATGACAACTGTTCCTTTTTCCCCAAATATACTCAACGTCTCTTCCAAGTTCTTAGGATATACACATGCACTGCCTTCAACTATTCCTATGGAGCCATTTTTGAATCTGATTAGGATTGCACCAAAATCCTCCATCTCAATATTTCTCAGGAAGGTTCCTCTCTCTGAGTGAATCCGTTCTATTTCAGAGCCCATCATCCACTGCAGAAGGTCGATGTTGTGTATGCACTGGTTCATGAGTGTTCCGCCATCCAGACTTTTTGTCCCCCTCCAGGCTGCTTGCTTATAATAGTTGTCATCTCTTGTCCAAAGGATTCTTGCAGTACCATTTATCAGCCTGCCAAACCTACCGTCTTCTATGGCTCTTCTCAGCTTCTGTATAGGAGGATTAAACCTATTCTGATGAGAAACACAAATCTTTTTATCCATCTTCTTTGCTAAAGCAATCATACTATCTGCATCTGCAACCGACAGTGCCATAGGCTTTTCTATGAGCACATGCTTACTCCTATTCAGGCAGTCTATGGCATGTTTAGCATGATATCCGCTCTCCGTTGCTATTGAGACAACATCTATATCTTCATTCTCCAGCATCTTGATATAATCCGTATATACTGCTACATCCGCTTTATCAATAGTTCTTCCATATTGCTTCTTTCTTTCAAATGCCTTATCTTCTATGATGTCGCATACTGCTACCAATTCCGCATCATGGTAATTATTTATTAATGCCTCAATGTGATTGTACGATATTCTCCCGCATCCCAATATTGCAAATTTTAGCTTTGCCATTACATTCACTCCTATAAAAGCTCTATATTTCCCTTTTCTTTAACGTTTTTCATAGCATTCTTTGTATCAAAAATAGCCCGCGCATTCTGCTGTACGAAATCATAATCCACATTTGTATGAGCTGTTGTAATAACAACCAGGTCTGCATTTTGCAAGGCTTCTTTTTCAAGTTTCTTAATTCCTTTTTTAATACTACCTTTGAACTTATATTCTTGATTGTAAGGATCATAGTAGTCCACTATACATCCTTCTTTCTCAAAATTCTCAATAACTTTTAAAGCAGGGCTTTCTCTATAGTCATCAATATCTTGTTTATAAGCTACTCCCAATACTAATATCTTTGACCCGTTAAGCGGTTTCCTAAATCTATTTAGTATTTTAGTGCTTCTTTCTACTACATACTCAGGCATATAGTTGTTTATCTCTCCTGATATTTCTATCAGTCTTGTATGATAATCATACTCTCTGGCCTTCCATGTAAGATAATATGGATCTAAGGGAATGCAGTGTCCACCAAGTCCTGGACCTGGATAGAAGGCCTGAAATCCATATGGCTTGGTTTTAGCAGCATCTATGACTTCCCATATATTGATACCCATCTTATTGCATATAATTGCCATTTCATTGGCAAGACCTATATTTATATTTCGATATGTATTCTCTAATATCTTCTCCATTTCTGCTACTTTAGGAGATGATACTTCAAGCACGTCTCCTTCGAGTACACTTCTATACATTGCAGCTGCTATTTCAGTAGAGTCTTTACCCACTCCACCCACTACTTTAGGAGTATTTTTTGTCTTATATATTACATTGCCTGGATCAACTCTTTCAGGTGAGAATGCTAAAAAGAACTCTTCTCCACATTTCAACCCTGACCCTTCTTCTAAAATTGGAAGAAGCAGCTCCTCTGTGGTTCCTGGATATGTTGTACTTTCTAGTACAACAATTGAACCTTTTTTTAGATACTTAGCTACCTCAATCCCGGAGTTTTTTACATAACTTATATCTGGTTGTTGATACTCATCTAATGGTGTAGGTACACAGATTGCAATAAAGTCTGCATCTTTTACAATTGAAAAATCAGTTGTGGCTGATAGAAATCCTCTTTTTACAATGTCCTCAAGTTCAGAGTCCACTACATCACCTATATAGTTTTGACCCTCATTTACCATTTCCACTTTAGATTCTTGTACATCAAAACCTACTGTTTTATATCCTGCTTTAGCCTTTTCAACTGCAAGAGGCAGCCCAACATATCCAAGTCCAATAACTGCTACAGTAGCCGATTTATTTTTTATTTTCTCTAATAGGTTTTCTTTTATTTCCTTTGTATTGATCATGTTGTCTACTCCTTTGAGATTAGATTATGGCCTATTGTTTTATACTCTTCATTACACAACTCGCATTTATATCCAGTTTCAATCTTTTGAAGTCTGTTTCCGCACTCACATACATATCCAACTACTCTAGCCGGATTCCCGACAACAAGTGCATAGTCAGGAACATCCTTTGTTACTACTGCACCTGCACCTACAAATGCATATCTACCAATATCATGGCCACACACTATAGTTGTATTAGCACCTATGGATGCTCCTTTTTTAACTACTGTTTTCCTATATTCTTCTTTTCTTTCTATAAAGCTTCTTGGATTTATTACATTTGTAAATACACATGAGGGTCCTAAGAAAACATCATCTTCGCATACTACTCCCGTATACACAGATACATTGTTTTGTATCTTTACATTATTCCCCAAAATGACGTCTGGCGATATTACAACATTTTGTCCTATATTACACTTCTCACCTATGGTAGAGTTCTTCATAACATGAGAGAAGTGCCATATTTTAGTCCCCTCCCCTATCTGGCACGGTTCATCTATATAGCTGGATTCATGTACAAAGTATTTTTTATCACTCATGTTATACACCAAACCTTTTTAATGTCTCTATTATATACTGCTTTTCTTCTTCTGTTAATTCTGCAAACATAGGAATAGCAAATGTCCTATAAGATAGGTATTCGGCATTTGGCATATCTCCTAGCCTGTATCCTAAACCTGCATATGCTTTTTGAAGATGTAGCGGAACAGGATAATAAATTCCAGTAGCTATTCCGTTTATTTTTAGGTAATCCACTATCTCTTCTCTTTTTTCTGATTGAAGAATATACATATGATATACATGCTTTACATTTGGATCTTCAAAGGGAGTAACAAACTTAGTACCCTTTAGATTTTCATTATAAAACCGGACATTTTCCCTCCTTATGCTATTCCATTTATCAAGATAAGGAAGCTTAACTCTTAGTATCGCCGCTTGAACTTCGTCCAACCTGGAATTAAATCCGATAAGGTAGTTATAATACTTCAATGGATTATACACAGTATTGTCAGTAGATTTGTCCTCTTCTACTTCCTCTTCTATACCATTCAGCAGGTTATATGCTTTTTTCCCATTTTCTCCGCTCCCGTGGGTTCTCAGTGCTTTGCATATGGTTGCCAGATTATCATCATTAGTTACAATGATACCTCCATCTCCAGCGCAGCCAAGATTCTTTGTCGGGAAGAATGAGAAGCAGGCTATATCCCCAAGAGTTCCTATTTTTCTTTCTTTGTACTCTCCACCAACCGTCTGGCAGGCATCCTCTATAACTTTCAGACCATATTTCCTGGCTATATTCTTTATTTCATCCATGTCAGCACTTTGCCCGAATATATGGACAGGCATTATGGCCTTTGTTTTATTTGTGATTTTTTCCTCTATCTTTTTTGTGTCAATATTAAATGTATCAAGTCTTACATCCACAAATACAGGTACAGCTCCCACAGCAGATATGCTTTCTGCTGTAGCAAAAAAGGTAAAAGTAGAAGTAATTACTTCGTCACCTTCTCCTATTCCCAAAGCTTTAAGCGCTATAACCAAAGCGTCGGTACCATTTGCCACAGAAATTGAATGTTTTACTCCAATATAGTCTCCAAATTCTTTTTCAAATGCTTTAACATTCTCACCCATTATATAGTTAGCGGATGATAAAATATCCAGAACTTTCGAATCTGCTTCGGCTTTTATGGTCTCATATTGTTTTCTCAGGTTTATCAATGGTATTTGCAATCTTATTACCACCTCTTCTTATCATTTTGGGAATTCCTTATTTGGTTTGTTAGGCTTTTTCCGTATATACCAGTTCCATAATTTTCTCAAAGTATTCTTTTGTAACCTTCTCGTATCTATGGTTTTCCTCCACCCAGACTTTACCTCTTGCTCCATAAGCAGACCTCTCAGTTGGAGGCATATTCTTAAAATATAAGAATGCGTCAATAATTGCACGTATGTCGTTTGTTTTTACAAATATACCGGAGTTTGCCTCATTTAACATTGATGGATATCCAGAATACGAAGCAACAACAGGTTTTCCTGCCATCATATAGTCTATTACTTTATTCATAGACTGACCATATTTCCATACCTTTGAATCCTTTGTTGACAAATAAAGAATATCGCATTTGCTCAAAAAATACGGAATTTCACTTTGCTTTAGTTTTGGACCAAGTGTAACATTTTTTACTTTTGACAATCTTTCCTTATATAAAGGTTTTAAGTCACCATCTCCAACGAGTACAAAATAGATATCGTCATATTCAGCCATAAGTTCGATCGAATCAATGAAGCAGTCTAGAGCGTTCGATATTCCCATACTCCCGGCATATCCAATGATAAATTGGTTGTTCTTTGGAAATAATTCATCCACTTCTCTGCTCTTTATAGCTTCTTTAGACCAAGAAGCATGAATTCCAATCGGTGAATAAAATACCTCCTTTTTATGCCCAATTATCTCCTCTACATGCTCTTTCAGGTTTGGCATTGTGCCGACAATAATATCAGCTTTTTTATATCCGACTTTCTCTATAGCTCCAAGTAATAATACCATAGGGTTCCACTTAGATACCCCAATATCTTCAGTCAAGGTTAAGGGGTAAATATCTCTGACTTCAAAAACCAATTTACAGTTATATTTCTTCTTTAAATAGATCCCATACAATATCGTCAGCAACGATAAAGAAGATATAATTACTACATCTGGTTCTCTTAATTCTTTCCTGTTCAGTCTAAATAGCTTATATTCAAAATCAAACCAGCTTAATATTCTCTTTATTGAAGCACTTCTACCATACTTCATAGTTCTGATCCATACGTGACGTAGATTCCCATATACTTCACTATTATATGTTTCATTACTTTCTGGATACTTTGCCAAATGATTTGAATCTGAACTAATCAGCAGGGTATCCGTTTCCATATCGCTAAAATACTTAGCTATTGAAAAAAGCTTTGATCCTACACCGTAATTTGGTGGAGATGCATATTTCGAAATGCACCATATGCATACTTTGTCTTTCATGCTTTATTCCCCGCTTTTCTCATAAAGTTTCGGAATACGGTTTACAACAGATATAACATCTTCAAAATCCAATCCAACGATATCCAGGTACCACTTAATTGTCGCATACCTTGGTTTGTTTTCTTCAATTACATGCTTTAAACCCTCTTCACGAGTAATTACGCCTTCTCTTATTTGATTGCTCCTAAATGCATCATGCTCTGAAAAACCTGCCACGGTAAAGTAAACGTAGTTATAAAATGCTGCTGTTCCATCACCAATACGCCAGGTAGTTGTAGTGTCTATCGCTTTTTCCCAGTTATACTCTTCACTTAGTAATTTATCAATTTCCTTCTCATCCCACTTATAATAGTCGAATAAGTGAAAGTAGTCTCTATGCTCCATAATTGATCTTGAAAAGAATGAGCCTAATGTATCAAAAACTGAACTATTTATATAATAAGGATTGCTGGCAACTATTCCGGCCATTTTAGAAATTAGTTTAAATTTTCGGCCTAATGATAGTGAGTAAATGTACTTTTTATCAAAGTCTGGGCTTACTCCTACAAATCCTACTTTGAAATCTGTGTTCTCCATTGGGTTTACACCCCAAATGTTCAGTTTTATTCCTGTTTCTCTCTTAACTTTTTCAACATAATAATAAAAATATTTATCTCCTGCCATAAGAAGAGGAAGCATACCTAAATGAGGTTTGCGCAGCCAAGCACTAAGGTTTTTTCGAATATTAGACCTCTTTTTTCTGATATCAGCAGCAACTATTATGTTTTCAACACCAAGTTTGCCACATACCCTTGCAATATTCCTTCTGCCTAAATCTGTTACCATTCCCCAATCATAAGTGTAGGCTATAGGATTCAGTTTAAGTTCATTTTTAATTAAATGTAATGCGTATGTGCTATCTCTGCCTCCACTAAAAGGGACAATACAGTCAGGAGCGCCTGTTTTGCTTCGATATGGTTCAACCAGCTTGACCAACTCTTCAAAACTCTTAGGTGCATTCTTGATCTTATAATTATGGCAATAATTACATACCCCATGATCATCAAATTCAATAAAGGGGAATGTTTCTGGGAGAAGACATTTAGTACATCTTTTTATTGACTTGGCAATATCCGCATTATACTCCAACATACCAGTCAGCTTCATAGACTTACTATCATTTGCAATTTCTGAGATATCAGGAACTAAGTTCGAATTATCCTCAATCTTCGACTTGATTTCTTCAACTTGAATTTTTGTAGTTTCATTGTATGTTTTCGGTATTATTAAATCTGCCGCAGAATTGGAAGAATACTTAGAAATTGAAATAGACATATCATCATAATTGCATAAGCAGTAACTGCCATCATTTATATTAGTTATTTTAATCCGATCATTTTTAAAGCAATCATATTTTTCTGCAATTCTTTTGAGTGTATAGTATTCCGAGGCAAATAAAAGAACATTCTCATTGTCTGTCATTACATACAATGATCCATTATTTGAATGTAAAAGCATCAATCTGCTTTTTGTTATCACAGTAGCTAATGATGCTGTTCCTTCAATTTCAGAATGAATTTTGTCAACTACACTGCTTATGTCTAGACCTGTCTTAAGATATTTATCTAGCAAAACAACATAACTTTCTGTATCGGTCTCATAAAGTCTTTTTAATTCATTATGCATTTCCCAAACTTTTTTATCGTTAACAATAATTCCATTGTGAATAGCTATAATACCTTCTCTAATGACAGGTTGATTATTATATTGGGAGCACTGGCTTCCATTTGTAGCAAGGCGAGAGTGTCCCATTACAAACATCATAGAATCACTATTGGAAGATTTATTTATATTCTCTTTAATACAATTTCTAACTATAGGTGTATTTATCAATTCCTTTACAGATAATGAACCTTTAAACACCTTGTATTCATCAATACCTTTATCATAAACCATTATGCCTGATGAGTCCTTACCCCGAGTTTGTGAAAAAGTAGCAAGATCTTTAATTATTTCTTCCTTATTTTTAAAACTTGAAGCGCTTTTAGCCGCTATAAATCCAAATATCCCGCACATTTATTTCACCTCCTATTTACTTCTAACTTTTCTTATAAAAATATCTCTAAAAGTATACCACAGATATTGAACATCAGTTTTTATCGGGCTAGCCAAATATCTGTCCAAATACCTTCTTTCAATTTCTACTATTTGATCAAATCCAGTAGTTTTTTCATCAAAAATTGGCGGAACAAGTCCTGGTTTTACTTGCATGTACTTTCCTATAACATCTCGTGGATATAGGCTGAGAAAGTGAGGACTAGTTGCTCTCATACCAACCAGCTTTATATCTCCTTTAAGCCAATCAATAATTCCAGGTATCTCATCAATCCAATACTTTCTAATAAAAGGTCCATAATCAGTTAATCTAAAATCATTCTTGAATTTACCTGTATTTGTTAGCCCATGCATTTTATAAATATCCTTTTGTAGGAACTCACTAAATGGATACATACTGCGAACTTTATGAAGTCTGATTATTGAGCCATGGAGACCTACTTTTTCCAAAGTTACGACAGAATGATATGTTGGCATCTTATTTTTAGATGGCTCTGATACTTTCTTAGCAATAATAACTGCCATATCGCCATCAATTTTCTCCTCAATAACCTCCATCCCAAAATACACCAATCTACCCCATACTTCTGCTCGTGCAAGACTTCTCCTTTTACCGCTTGTGTGCTTTTCCCTAAATGCATCTATCCATAAAAATGGTTTCGAAAAATACAGGTTCGTCAGCCACTTTATTTTTATAAGTCCACGATAAGTAATAAAATTGATTATATAATTGATAGGATAGGTTATTTTGAAGGATTTCTTCCTGAGTTTTTCTAATTCATACTCCATAGGAGTGTAGCTTACAATCAAATACCCACCCTTTACAAGGTTCTGAATTGATTTGCTCAATGTGATATTTAGCCTTTTTACATTATTCAAACTTTTTTTGCATATTATAAGGGAGCGATCCATTGTAGAATTATCTTTATCTTCACCCTGGCTCTCAAAAATCAAAACATTTTTATTCCCATTTTCATTATTCACAATATGATTTCTAATTAAATGATTAATACTATCTGGAACACTATTTCCATAATCAGCAAGTATTTTATTGATATTCATGGATGCTCCTGAAACAGGCTCTATATTCTTATCTGACTCCCGGAAACCAAGTTTTGAATAAAATTCGTCAACTCTTTCATCAATATTAACTGCTTCATCCACAGTTTTTGGCAAATCTAATAATAAGTCAATAAAGGAAAAAGTTATCATAATCCATGTAATATCTATAAACATAGAATTTCTGGCAATACCAAATATATACATAATTACAATTGCAACAACTACTACAGATATAGCTTTTATGTTTTTTGCTATAGCATATGACAGATATCTCGCGGGATATTTGTTAACATACTTATCAGTAGCAAAAACTGAAATGGCCCACAATAGGTAAGATATAACGATAATCCTAATTCCATTCGCCATTATACCTTCGCCTTTAAAAATGTAATATCTTATCCAAATGGTAATAGCTAGTAAAAGTAATCCTAATATAATCCTGATGTTCTTGCTAATTAAGCTTCTATATAAAATCATAGTAATAAACCCTCTTCTAAAGATTTGTTGGTTTAGAACATTTCTTTCTCGCTGGAACTCCAACATAAGTGCCAGTATCCTTTATATCCCTAACCACCACACTACCTGCGCCAATAATGCAACCGCTGATGATTCTTACATTATTGCTCACAACACTTCCGATTCCCATCCATGTGCCTTTGCCAATCGCAACGTTACCGGCGGTATGAACCCCTGGTGATATATGAACATAGTCCTCAACTATATTGTCATGATCTATAGTTGCACCGGTATTGACTATGCATCCCTTACCAATTTTACTGCTGCAGTTGATAACAGCTCCAGCCATCACAACCGTACCATCACCAACATCAACCTGTTCTCCTATAATAGCATCCGGATGAATTAGTTTAGGTATTTTTGCTCCTGCATTTTCAAGCTGGCTCTGTATCTTCTCCCTTATTGCATTGTTGCCGATTGCTACAATTATGTCATATTCGCTAATATAGGCATAAGCCTCATTTGATCTACCAATAACCGGTATATCCAAAGAGGACTTAATGTTTTCGTTATCATCCAAGAAACTAATCTCCTGCCATATATGCATATTAATAGCTATATCGGCAACCACCTTACCATGACCGCTTGCACCTATTATAAGCAGCTTATTCTTGTCTTCCCTGTCATATATATTGCTCATATACTCACTTTTCCCTCTATATTTCCTTTAAAAGGCTCCATAGTTGCAGAATCCTCCGAGTTAATACCTTCTCTAACGAAAACCTTTTTTATAGTTAATAAAATGATTTTCCAATCACCGATAAAGCTAATATTATCTACATACTCCACATCGAGATTAAATCTGCTTTCCCAGCTGATGGCATTTCTCCCGTTTACCTGGGCCAATCCCGATAAACCTGGTCTAACCTCGTGGCGGCGTTTTTGATGCTTATTATATATCTCCAAATACTGAACTAGCAGCGGCCTTGGACCAACTATACTCATATCACCTTTTAGAATATTAAAAAGCTCCGGCAGCTCATCAATAGATGTACCTCTCAAGAGCTTTCCAAACTTAGTAAGCCTTACACTGTCTGGTAAGTAAACACCATGCTCATCTCTCTCATCAGTCATGGTCCTGAATTTGTAGAGTGTAAAAATCTTCTCATTAAGCCCAGGACGCTCTTGTTTGAATATGATAGGAGAACCGAGTCTTACCCTTATTAATATCGCTGTTATTAGTAAAAGCGGTGATAAAAGAATAATTGCACATAATGATAATAGAAAGTCCATTGGCCTTTTAATATACTTTCTATATCCAGTATCCCTGGTAGGTTGCTGTATAGTTGCCTTTATATCTGGCTTAACCTCGATCTGCATAGCTACCTCCACAAACTTCTAATTATCTTCACAATCCTATCCAAGTCTTCATTTGTCATCTTTGTATCGCTTGGTAAGCAAACACCGTTTTCAAATATCTTTTCCGATACACCCTCATTAATAAAATCATACTCAGCAAAAAATGGCTGCATATGCATTGGCTTCCATATCGGCCTTGACTCAATATTCTCTTTCTCCAAGGCATCCATAATATCCATTGGCCTTACTTGTCCATTCAATGTAACACAACTCAACCAATAATTCGGTTCATTCCAAGCATTTATAGGCATCATCTCAACACCCGCTAATTCTCCCAGTTCACGCTTATAAAATTCAAATATCGCTCTTTTCTTCTCAACTCTTTTGTCTAACACTTTGAGTTGCCCTCTGCCAATACCGGCAACAACATTACTCATCCTGTAATTAAAGCCAAGCTCGCTGTGCTGATAATGTTTTGCAGGGTCTCTGCTTTGAGTTGCCCAAAATCTTACTTTTGCTATACGTTCTTCATTTTCCGATACAAGCATCCCGCCTCCGGAAGTGGTAATAATTTTATTACCGTTAAATGAGAAAATACCGAAGTCTCCAAAAGATCCTGTATGCCTCCCCTTATATAGTGTCCCCAAGCTCTCAGCAGCATCCTCAATAATAGGAACATTATGCTTATTACATATCTCAATAATCTTATCCATATCTGAAGATAATCCATATAGGTGAACAACCAATACTGCCTTTGGCTTATATTTCTCAAAAGCCGCCTCAAGAGCAGACGGGCTCATGTTCCATGTCTCGAAATCACTGTCAATAAATACAGGAATTGCATTCTGATATATAATAGGATTAGCCGTAGCAGAGAAAGTTAATGTTGGACAGAATACAATATCCCCAGCTCCAACCCCAACAGCCTTAAGCGCCATATGGATAGCAGCAGTTCCTGAACTAAGTGCTGCCGCCGACTTTGTGCCTACCCTAGTGGCAAGCTCCTTTTCAAACTCATTTACATTCTCCCCAAGAGGAGCAATCCAGTTTGTATCAAAGGCCTTCTGAATATACTGCATCTCATAGCCTTCATCACTCATATGCGGTGATGAGAGATAAATCTTATTTGTCATTTTCTAAACCCCCTTCGTCGGAAATACGTACTAGCAGTATAAATATTTCTATTTTGTTACTGCAACTTCTGTATTCCCAAATTCGCAACCTAATACAATACTGCTCAACCAATCTTTAATTTTTTGTGTACTTTCTAGATTTTCTTTCATCTCGTCAATTTTTGCAATCAATTCATCATAGTTAATTTCTAGCGGCTTCGCAATGAAAATACTCTTATGTCTCGTTCCCTCTATGCCTTCCTCTGCCAAGAGAAGCTCTTCATATAACTTTTCCCCCGGTCTTAAACCAGTAAATTCAATCATGATATCTGTATCCGGCTCAAATCCTGATAGTTTAATCAAATCTCTTGCCAAATCCGCTATCTTTACAGATTCACCCATATCCAATATGAATATTTCTCCACCTCTAGCCATTGCTCCTGCTTGTATTACCAGTTTTGCTGCTTCAGGTATAGTCATGAAATACCTGGTTATCTCAGGATGAGTCACAGTTACTGGCCCGCCAGATTCTATCTGCTTCTTAAAAAGAGGAATAACGCTGCCATTGCTGCCTAACACGTTGCCAAACCTTACAGCTGCAAATTCAGTCTGACTTTGCTTATCCATTGCTTGAATAATCATCTCTGCAACTCTTTTTGTCGCGCCCATTATGTTTGTCGGATTTACCGCCTTGTCTGTGGAAATTAGCACAAATCTTTTTACCCCGTACTTGTCTGCACATTGTGCAGTGTTCAAAGTACCTTTTATATTATTTTTAATAGCTTCACCTGGGTTCACTTCCATAAGCGGAACATGTTTATGCGCGGCAGCATGAAATACCACTCCGGGTCTATAGTTGTCAAATATCTGCTCCATTCTTATTTTATCCCTGACAGATGCAATTATTACTTCCATATTGAGCTTGTCCTTGAAGGTTCGCCTTAATTCTTGCTGCAGATCATACGCATTATTCTCATAAATATCCAATATGATTAGCTTCTTCGGATGAAATCTGGCTATCTGTCTGCACAATTCAGATCCGATAGAACCTCCGCCACCCGTTATAAGTACAACCTCGTTTTTTATATAACTGGATATTTCCTTGATGTTTAAATCAACTTCATCCCTGCCCAGCAAGTCTTCGATATTGACATCTCTAATGCTTTTTATGCTAACGTCCTCATTTATAATTTCATACATTCCCGGCAGGGTTTTCAACTTGCACTTTGTTTCCTTGCATATTTTTAGTATATCTTTAAGTTCGTCCTTTGGTACCGATGGCAGTGCTACTATTATTTCGCCAATACCATACTTTGCTGCTGCTTTCTTTATATATGTTCTGTCTCCAACTATTGGGATACCATGTATTCTTGCCCTATGCTTCTTATCATCATCGTCTATTACAACGACAGGAGTACTCTCCAATTCTATGTGCCTTTGCAGTTCTCGTATCACCATTGAACCAGCTTCACCGGCACCTATGACCATAACCCTTGTAACATTACTCCTATCCTTTATCACTATGTTTTTTACCCGTCTGGTTATACGGTAGCTTAGTCTCACTCCCCCGAGCAACAGAAATGTCAGTATACAGGCTATCGCGTAGACAGATCTGGGAAGCCTGGTATCAAAAAACAATCCGAACAGGAAGGTCAAGACCCCATCTATGGACACCGCAAAAGCAAGCTGCAGCATTTCATCTATACTTGCATATCTCCAAAGACTCCTATATAGCCCCAACAGGTAATATACGGAAATCTTTATTACTGTAAGGTATATAATTGAATTCAAAAAAATATCTATGAATTGCTTTGGGATATTTCCATCAAATCTAAATACCAAAGCAACATATATACATATATTAACCAATATTATATCTGAAATTAAAAGCAGTATCTTTCTTACATTAGCTTTCATTTTCTACCTACCTATCTAATCATATGCAGTACATTATACTTTTTTCACACGGGTAAAGATCTCAGTTGTAATAGCAGACAATACCCCGACACATATACCTGCAATCAACGATAATATTATTATGCCTTGCTTATTTGGCGAGCTTGCGGTTCCAGGCTCTACTGCATAGGATAATACATTGATATTGGTTTTAACATCCAGGCTCATTTCTCCGAGCTTCAATCTATCATATTCGACCCTTATTGTAGAATAAACCTTAAGCGATGATTTATGGTCTTCCTTGTATAACTTGTCTCTAAGGCTTTAATCAACAAACTTACCGTTTAACGACTGGAGTTTTGCTTCAAGATCTATAATTTCCTGTTCAAGCTGATACTGACTTTTCCCCGTGCCTACATTTCCACTAATCATATTCCCCTTGAGCTGTACAAGCAGAGCTTCGCTCATATTCACCTCTGATTGTAGCCTGCTCACACTCTCAGATCCATTTAAGTACTCATTATATTGAGACAATGCTGTTTCTGCATTCGCTTTTGCTAATTTCATTTGATCCCCAACGGTTACAAGCTGCTGTTGGAGCTTATCTTTAAGGTATATGGCAGAATGCTCACTAAGAAGATCTGCTGCAATATTTGCAATTTGAGCTACATCCTTTTTGACACTGTATTTTGCGGATACAATGATGGATTTCCCTTCAATCCCTTTGCTAAAAGTTATGGTTCTGCCAAGTTCAGTCCCGCTAATTTTAACATCATTTTTTGCAAGGGCTTTACTAACCTGCTCCATAAACTTGGGGTCCCTTACTTTATCAATTAGAGCATCAGCAATAGCTCCAGGATGATTTTCCTGGTCAAATGTATATACACCTGTATTTATACCATTTATTTCACACTCTACTCGCGCATGGTACATCGGCACAGCTATGAAAAAACTGTAAGCAACAGAAAGTACTACTGATGCGATAATTATCCCAATAATAAGGATCTTATTCCTATATAATATACCAACTAGTTCTTTGAAACTTATTTCTTCCATTCTCCACACCTCATTTGTTTCAAGCTTATTTCTTCAAATCTGACCTTATCATTTCCAGAGTTCTGGAGACAGCTTCCAGCTTTTTAGGATAATCCCCTTCCAGCACCATAGGGTCAGCTATATGTGAGTTTACTTCTGCAAGTTCATCCTTTGCCTTTAACACTTTTTCCAGATAAGGAACAGCTTCCTGCAATTTCTTGCTCTTGATATAATAACTGGCAATTTGATAATTTGTATCTATTTTAGTGTTATAGGACGTTACAAGCATTGGTTCATCACTCACTTTAATATCAGCCAAATGCGATGCTTCTTCAAACTTGCCGATACTATAAAGTATACTACACATTATTGTGGTATATTGGTGATTATGAGGCTCATACTTCCTTATCTGCGAAATTTCCTCTGTTATGCCATCATAGTACTTCCCGGATTTCGTTTCTCTTAGCGCCTTATTCATTAACTGTGCCATATCAACTCTATATACTGAATTATATCTATCGAGTTTGGCTGCCTTTTCGTAAAGCTCTATAGCCTTATTTGCATCATTGTTTAGCTGGGAAGTTCTTGCACCTTGAATTCCTAGCCGCATTCCATAATATATTGATGACGAAGCAAATAGAACAGCAAGTGCAAATATCAGCGGCAAAACTTTAGCCTGCTTACCCCAGTTTTTTTCTATGGCTGTCGTATATCTGTCACTATTTATTATACCAATCAGCGCAAACAGTATATAATTGACCGATGCTAGGGATAGGTTAAAGTCAATTGTAGAATGAAGGAGCAGCAGCATGGCAGCTAAATATACGTATAAATATTTTGAACCGAATTTTATGCTTTTTATAATGGATAAAACAAGTAGAATCAGCATCCCGACCAACGCAGCAAATCCTATTATACCAACTTCCGTGACATACTGCACATAGAAATTATGCACTTCTGTGGTGTTATATGGTGTTGATTGATAATGTCTGTAAAGATTTTCCCAAGCTCCTCCACCTGCGCCTGCTATTGGAAAATCTCTAATTATTTTCAAAGCATCCTTTACAAAATAAATTCTAAGTGATGCATTTTGCGTGCTTAAATTAATATCTGTAAGTCTATTCAGAATAATCTCCGGCAAATATTTTAGTTTCTCCATTTTTTCAACTATTCTGCCTTTATCATCTTTTATCGTGACATTTTTATAAATAGTATAGCTGTTAGCTTCATAGTTTAATAAGAGTACGACAACACTTTCAGTATCCGGTAGAGTAGTATATTCAAAGCTTTTATGTGAAAATTCCGGGCCAACTGATTCAGCATGATCTATTAATTGAGTGTAGTTACCGGTATTATTATGGCTCCTGACTGCTATTGCATAGCTATTCTTACTTTCTAGCGAAGACCTAACGTCGAATTCTAAAACATATTTCGTACTTGGCTCCAAATCAGTAAGATTTATTCCCTCATATTTCCAAGATTGCTCTTCTGATGCATTATGTTCTACCCTATATTCTATAGGCTCTTTAATAGTAAAGAGCAGCATAACTGATAAAACAATAGCAGCGGCCATTGCTATCAGTGACATATTCACTGCCTTATCCGAAAATTTAAGTTTATATGAATTTTTAAGTGTGTAAATAGTGAATATTATAACAGCACTTACAGCAATGCTTAATAAATAATAAATCCAGACTGCCGAGAGTCCCTCTTCAGGCAGTGTGAAAAATTTGTAAATAAGAATTGAACTTGATAAGAAGGATATAACCATACTTACAATCATCTGCAACTTGGTCCTTGCCTTTACCAAAAAGAAGTTCAGCACCAAAACTCCTGCCAATACCAGAAACCCTCCTCGGGATAATGTGAACACAAAAGAAGATATCAAAGCAGTCAATATCATCTGATAAACTACTTTTATCCTTATGCTTTTCTCATTCATCAGCCTGTTCAAGGAGAGCACTATGCCAACTCCCAACACTGAAGCACTGGTATTTGCATACTGGTATAACCCATAAAGCCTTCGTCCCTCTAAAGCGCCTTTTATCGAGATAAAACCTCCTATATGGAGCATGAACGTAAAGGATAATAAGAATGCTGAAAAAATGATAACATCAATAAATATGTTCTTGTACCTTTCATTCCTAAAAGATAGCTCAGATACAACCTTATAAACCATAAAGGAGCTGCAATATAAGAGAAACGTATCAAAAGCATCCTTTGCATTGGCTGCAAAAAAGAAGGATATGAGGTATGCCGCTGGTATCAAAAGGACTGAAATATCCAAATATGTGCCTAATATCCTGAATGTATTGTCCCTAAACCTGCTTATTGTAATAACTGTAAAAATAATACTTATAATAATTACTGCTGGAATGTAATTGGCTCGAAAAAACAGTCCCCTGTAAAAGGGTGCCATAAGCATGAACAATGTTATCAAAGACATAAGTGCCACATCTATTACTTTTCTATTTTTACCTTTTGTTGTATACGTTCTATTCGCCATTTGCCCTACTCCTTATATTAAAATGTTCCTATTATATATTACCCTATTTTCTGTGCATTTACAATTTTATTGACAAAATTTGTCGCGGATAAATGGTAAAAAAAAGAGAGCTCCGGAAACCGGAGGCTCTCTCTTTATATTATGCTATTACTTTAAGTTTGATCCGTTGAAGTAGAAGGACTCTTCGCCCTGATTCAACAATCCAGCGTGGTCATTTACTTCCTTATCGCCTATTGTCAGCTGATACTCGTATCTAGCTTCCAATGGTCTAGTTACAACTAGTTCGATTATGCCATCGCCATTTGTTTCGTCAAACAAGCCTGTGATTGTGATATCTTCATCTAAGTCGTAGTTCTTAAGTGCGAAGTCGGAGATATCAAAGCTTGATGAATCCATACGCTCGTTGAATGTAACTTTGATGTGTGTTCTGTTCTTAGCAACTACTTCGTCTACATATGGTGTATCTTCATCAGTGAATTCACCAGTTAAAACTGTTGCTTCAAGAGTATCATCATCATCAAGATTATCAACATTAGCTACATTATAGCCATGCTTGTCATTCAGGAACGCATTGAAGTCAAACTCATAATCTGTGTCTTCTGTAATTTCCTGCCCAGCTTCTACTGTAAATCTTACTACTTTGTGGTTTGATCCCTTTAATGTAACTAACCAGTCAATGCCGTCAAGTGTTACAATACCAGCATTATCAATAGCAGTTCCAACAAGAGGATCAGCATCATAGTTATTATCTACTGCAGTTTCAAGAGCAACTTCTCTTTCCATTGTTACTTCAAACTGTCTTGCATCTCTCTGAGTGTAAGAATCAATTTCTACACCTAAGTGAGCATCGTCAACGCCGTCAAATGTGAATTCTCCAAATTCGATGTCGCCCTGGAGTGTTACGTTACCGATACTATCCCAGATACCGCCATCTTCTTCGCCAGCTTCATATACAAATCTGTATACAGTGAATGAAACGTCTTCTAACAAGCCAAGACCATATGTGAATTCTATTACTGTATCTTCATCGTTGTAGTCAGCAGCTGTTAACTCAATGATATTATTCCAGTTGCCGTTTACTGCCAATTCCAACTCAGCAAGGTTTCTGAATTCAACTTTTTCGTCGAATGTAACAGCTACAACGTTTGTGTCTATAGCTTCTACATCTTCTACTTTAGCAGCATCGTCATCCCAATTACTTGCTGCAAGTACTGGTATTGTGTCAACTTCAAACTCGTAGTACAGTTCGTTGCCTGAGAGGTCAAGAACGCCGTCAACTGTTAAGTCATATGCTTTGCCATAACGGTCGAATTCTAATCCATTAACCATATCGTTAACTGTCAATGTTACTGTATTAGGTGCAGCACCAGTCTTTTCCCATTCTGCCTTTGTTGGTGCGCCGAGGTCTTCATCTATTGAGTAGTTAGCAATGTTTTCAGCTGAAGTTTCATCAAGTTCTCCGTCAAACTGAACAACTATTGTGTTTTCACCAGTTGCTGTAACAGCAGTTACTGCAACAGCGCCAATATTGTTTGCTGAAGCTCTAACAGATTTTTCACTGTCTTCTATTGCATTGCCGAATTCGTCAGCTACGCCGTCAACTGTCAAATCATAGTTCTCGCCTGTTTCCATGTCTTCAACAGTAAGAAGAGCTCTGAATACCTGGTATTCATCTTCTACTACTGTTATTTCATCGATGTTCAAGTCTTCCAATTCATAGTTAGCGAGGTTTGTTGCAGAAGCTTCATCTAATCTGCTTTCGTCTGTGAATGTAACCAATATCTTAGTAGGAGCTATAGCTACAGCAGCAGCTACTCTTGGAGCGTCCTCGTCCTCATCAACACCTTCGAAGTCCTTTGAGGAAGGTCTTGTCATTGTGTTAGCTGCTTTTCTTCTGTCAACTATGCCGTTTACTGAAATAGTATAGTCTTCATTGTTCTCCATAGCTTCTGTAGTTACAAATACGAAGTTTTTATCATCGCTGTCCCACTCTACTGAAACTACTTCAAGTGCTTCGCCGTCTTTCTCGTCAATCTTTACTGCGTAGTTAGCGAGATTTTCAGCTGATGCTTCTGTAACTTTTTCACTGAAAGTTACCTTTAATCTCTGGTTAGTTTCTGCTACAACTGTGTTAAGCTTTGGAGCGGATGAATCAAAGTTTGTTGAGAAGGAGTCTGTGTCAGACTTCTTGTTTGATCCGTCAACTGACTTAACGTTAGTAACTTTTACAGTATACTTAGTCTTGTTCTTGAGGCCTACTGTAGTCAATGTAACTGTATCGCCATCAACAACAGCTTTAGCTACTTCTACGCCAGCTATGGAGTAGTTAGCAACGTTTGAACCAGTAGCGAGGTCGATAGACTTTGTGAAAGTTATTTCAACTTCTTCAATATCTTCGCCTACTACGTCTGCTATTTCAGGAGCGCCTGAAACCTTAGCTATACCTGTAACCTTGTAAGCTTTTCCAGCAACTGTCAAAGTATAGAGCTTACCAGCTGACATAACTGCTGTATCAAGTCTTACTCTGTCTGTATCAGCAACTGTTGCTGCATTGATAGCAAGACCTTCGATAGCATAGTTAGCTACGTTAGCTGCTGTTGCTGCATCAACGTCATCTTCAAAAGTAACTTCTACAACTGCGCTACCAACTGCTGCAACTTCATCAACTTCTGGTAATGCAACTACTGCAGGAGCTTCAACTATAAGACCAGCTGCAACTGCCTTAGCTTTGTCAACTTTGCCAGCATCAACAAGTGTAGCAACAAGAGTCTTGCCGCCATCCTTCATGTTAGCTTTTAAAGCTTCAACTGTAGCTATAGCAAGGTCATTAACTGTGTAGTTAGTAACTGCTGCTACCTTTGTAAGACCTTTGCTAGCTGCAAATGTCATAACATCAGCATAAGCAAAATCGCCAACAACTTCAGGAGTTGTCTGCTTGTATCCAAGAGCTTCAAGCATTACTTTGTAATAAGCCTGAGCTGTTGTGAGACCCATTGGGTCAAAGTTTGTGCCGTCACCCATCCAGCCAAGCTGTGGGTTAGCTTTCAAATAAGCCATTATTGGTGTTGCCCAAGCAGCTTTGCCAGCATCAGCAAAATTTGCTGCGCCTGTGAAAGCCATAGCTTCTGCTTCAAGACCCTTAAGTCTTAAGAACATAACCGCTGCCTGTATTCTTGTTGGAGCAGTTGCAACATATGCTGCATCTACTGTACCTGTTGAACCTTTGAGCATTCCCAGATCTGCACAGATCTGAGCGTCTCCACCGATTGTGCCTTCAGCAAATGCTACTGTTATTGTTGAGAATACCATAGCAAGAGCTAAGACCAACGCGAGTGTCTTCTTCATTTAACCAACCTCCTCGATATGTAATATTATTATAGCACCCATATAGGGACTGCTACCTATTTCACATTATAGCAACAGTTATATATAGAGTCAATGTGTGGGAATGATATGTAACAATACTGTAATGAAAGCTATGGTGTAATGAAAAATTTGCCATATTAAAAAATTTGCCATATTAATTAGTAGTTTCTATTTTACGGAAGATGTAGTATATTTATACTATATGTAGCTAAAATCTACTATTCTGGATAAGGGGGAAATGATTGGATTTATGAAAAGAAGAATATCTATATTGAGTCTTATATTGCTAGTATCAGCTTATTTTACCATAAGTACATACGGCTCCGCAATTGATTCTGAAATTTGGCTGGACAAGGGTACATACGCTGGGTATGGTGCCCGTCCCATAGTGACATTAAAGGATGATGACCTCAACCTTGATCACAAGAGAAAAGATGAGGTAAGTGTTACAATTTGTTCTACAACTGATCCAGTTGGAATCACTTTGAAGCTTAAAGAGACACTTTCAAATTCGGGAGAATTCACCGGAGACTTCGGCGTAGCTGCTGCCAAGTCGGATGATATCTCTAAAGTATTGCAAATCAGAAACAAGGATACAATAACAGTGAAATATAGCGAGACCAATTCTCCAAACGCTAACGCTAAAACATATACACGCAGTGCCAAGTGGCAGGCAAGTACCGGTACTGTAAAGCTCATGAAGAGCAGCTATACCGGGCTTAATTCTATGGCAACCGTATCAGTTAACGACAAGGATCTGGACTTGAGGTCCGCTTATATTGATACTGCAAAGGTAAGGATATATTCAGATGCTGACCCCAAGGGGATTACACTGACAGCATATGAATCAGGTGCAAATACATGCACCTTCGCAGTAAGTTTTGGGTTTAGCACTAATAAATCGGATACGGGCGATGCTATTCTAATGGTGAATCCGTCCGATAAAATATATGCGCAGTATATTGACGAAATTGATGAGAATGGAGCTGCTAATGTTACTACTACTGCAACTTCAACCTTCAGTTTCTCAGAAGCAGTAGTAAAGACGTCGGCTACAAATGATGAAGGGTCAGGCTGCATGTTTACTGTTACAATTGATGAGCCTGATGCCAACAATCCCAAGGTAAAGGACAGGCTGATAGCCAAAGCAAGCTCAGGTGACGGAGCTAGGGAAAAGACCATTTGGCTTGATGAAACCGGGACAAATACAGGCAGCTTCAAGGGAAAATTGCTTTTAAGTGATGAGATGAATACTGCAACCACCCTGCAAATAAAGTCCTCCGATATAATAAGTATCAAATATATTGACAATACAGTTCCTGAGGGTAGTAAAAAAGAAGTTCTCAAGTCAGTCAAATGGACCTATATAGGTACATTGCTGAAAACGGACAGGGAGGCTTATTCAGGTTATAAGAACGCAGCAAGAATAACTATGACAGATTATAATCTTAACACTGATGAAGAAAAGGTTGAGTTTGTGGATGTCAGGGTCACTACCTCAGACCCCAAAGGCATTACATTGGAGTTGAAGGAAACAAGCGTTAATTCCGGTGAATTTACAGGTACACTATATTTTGGCAAATCTAGCAAGGCTTCAGCAGGAATACTAAAGGTGGTAAACAATGAAACAATAACAATCACTTATACCAACCCCAAGGATAAGAATGAAACAGTTGAATGCTATGCCAAATGGTCCTTTCTGGATGGTGTCATTAGTCTGGATAAAAAGGAATATACAGGAAACAATGCTCCGGTAAAAATAACCGTGAAGGATTTGGATGCATCCGACGATGTTAAGAAAGCAGATGATATAAAGGTTACCCTAAAGGCTGGAGGGAAAGAAACCAAAATAACTCTTACAGAGACAGGGAAGGAATCTGGTACATATACCGGAACCTTCTATATAAATGGAAGCGGTGACAACAAGCCTTCTGTAAGCCTCAACGCAGGCGAGAACTTTGAAGTGGTATATACCGATGAGTTTACTACAGTAGGTAAGAGTGTGGATCGTATAGCGTCCGCGGTATGGAAAGGTATATCCAAAGCAACTCTTAAAGTTGACAAGCAAAAGTATGTTGGTTATGGCAGCAATATGGTGATTATCTTAGATGACCCTGACCAGAACAAGAGTTCAACTGAGCGTGACAAGGTGCTGGTACAGGTTAGGACAAAGAGCGGCAAAACCGGCACAATATATACCCTTACTGAAACCGGCAATAACAATGGTGAATTCCTTGTAGTCCTCGAGTTTACAGAGGAGCCATATGACGCAAAGAAAATCCGCGTTGCGCCGGAGGATACGATCTATGTGGACTTCTTTGAAAAGGGAGTAAGCACGTACGCAACATTTGTGAAGTAATAGAAATAAAGGGCTTTGGATTAAATCCAAAGCCCTTTTTATTTACTTCTTATTATATTCCAGTGCTGCCTTTATAAATTCCCTAAACAGTGGCTGCGGCCTCTGCGGCCTAGACTTGAATTCTGGATGGAACTGGCAGCCTAAGTACCACGGGTGATCCTTCAGCTCTACTATCTCCACCAGTCTTTCATCCGGTGATAAGCCGCTGAGCAGCATCCCGTGGGTCAATACCTGATCCCTGAACTGGTTATTGAACTCATATCTATGCCTATGTCTCTCAAATACTAATTCTTCACTGTATGCCTCATATGCCTTTGAATTCTCAGCTATCTTACAAGGATACAGTCCTAATCTCATTGTGCCGCCCTTCTCGTCTATATCTTCCTGCTCCGGCATAAGGTGTATGACTCCATATGGGGTGTTCTCGTCCAGCTCGGTGCTATGTGCATCCGCAAGCTTCAGTACATTTCTGGCATACTCTATGACAGCTACCTGCATTCCAAGGCATATTCCGAAGTATGGTATCTTGTTCTCTCTGGCATGCTTGGCTACGAGTATTTTGCCTTCTATGCCCCTATGCCCGAAGCCTCCGGGCACCAGAACTCCGTCAACACCGTCCATGTATTTCTCTACGTTTTCTTCAAGGACTTCCTCCGAATGAATCCACCTAATATCTATCTCTGCATCATTAGCTATACCTGCATGCCTCAAAGCTTCTGCCACTGACATATAGGCATCATGCAATTCTACATATTTTCCTACAAGTGCTATGGTGACCTTATTATTAAGGTTCTTTATCTTATTGACCATTTCAACCCACTCTGAAAGCTCAGCATCTCCGCATTTAAGGGCCAGCTTCTTTATTACCAGGGAGTCCAAGCCTTCATTATGAAGCATCAAAGGTACTTCATAAAGATTATCTGCATCCAGGTTCTGTACAACTGATTCTCCTTCAAGGTTGCAGAACAGACCTATTTTATCCTTCAAGTCAACTGAAATTGGCTGCTCGGTTCTGCATACTATGATATCAGGCTGGATGCCTATGCTCCTAAGCTCCTTCACACTGTGCTGTGTAGGCTTGGTCTTAAGCTCTCCCGCCTTTGAAAGGTATGGCACCAGTGTCACATGTATAAAAAGCACATTTTCGCTTCCGACTTCATATTTAACCTGTCTTATGGCTTCAAGGAAAGGCAAGCTTTCTATGTCACCTACTGTACCGCCTATTTCTGTTATAACCACATCAGGGCTTGACTCCTTGGCAACTCTGTATATTCTTGATTTGATTTCGTTTGTTATATGCGGTATTACCTGTACTGTACCCCCAAGGTAATCCCCTTTTCTTTCCTTGCTTATTACCGACCAGTATATCTTTCCTGTAGTCACGTTGCTGTTCTTTGTGAGATTGGTATCGGTAAACCTCTCATAGTGCCCCAGGTCGAGATCTGTTTCTGCGCCGTCATCTGTTACGAATACTTCTCCGTGCTGATATGGTGACATTGTTCCCGGGTCAAAGTTCAGATACGGGTCCATCTTCTGCAAGCTTACTCTCAGTCCGCGGCTTTTAAGAAGCCTTCCCAGCGATGCCGCAGTTATGCCCTTTCCCAGAGACGAAACAACGCCTCCGGTGACGAAAATGTATTTAGTATGTGGCAATTCCGTATACCTCCTTTGTATATTCAATAATTTATGTAAAATTTCAATAGCAATCCTGGTTATTAGTTGCGATTTTGTTGCTATCAGTTATCTATGCATTTCTATAGCTATATACTTTGCAATTTGCCATGCTTTTAATTCCTCAAATCGTCTTGATCATATATTTGCTCCTGATATAATAAACTTTCTCATAATTTACATATTATACTTAATTATTATAATATAAATCAGCAAAAAACTACAAGAAGGTTAAAACTTTTTAACCTTCTTGTTTATATAATTTACTCGCCTAACATCTTCTTTATCTCAACCATTGCTCTATCTAGCTGCAGGTCAGTATTGTCAATTTTCTCTTCTAGTTTGCTCTGTAGGGTTTTGAGGTCATCGGCATCAACGGAAGCATCCAATTTGAGACTGTTATCCTTCTGGAACTTCAGCAATGCTGTCCTAGTCATTCCGCCGAAAATACCATCCTGCTTCTCTATATCATACCCTAAAGCATTTAGTCTCTGCTGGACACCAAGCACATCAAGACCTATAATGCCATTACGCATGCTCCTGTCACCTTTTATCGGTGCAAATTCTGCGGTTTCAATGGCAGCACTTGCTTTTACTTCAATGTCCGGCGTAATTCCTACGCCGTCTAAAGAGAAGCCGCTTGGAGTCAGGTAGTTGGCCACTGTTATCTTTGCTCCAGCACCACCTTGTAGTCTGACAGTATGTTGTACAGTTCCTTTGCCATAGGTTTTTTCTCCGACGATTATCCCTGTTTTTGTGTCCTTGATGGCTCCTGCCATTATTTCAGAGGCTGATGCACTTCCTCCATTTGTGAGAACCACTATCTTGAAGGGCGCTGTTTCAAGCTCAGACTCATATGTTTCAGATATTTTGCCCTTAATCTGTATCTTTACTATTGGTCCTTTGGGCACCACTAATTTGCATACCTCAACCACTTGACCCAGAAGTCCTCCCGGATTTCCTCTCAGGTCTACTACAACACCCTTTACTCCTTTTTGGGTAAATTCGTCCACTGCCTTTTTAAAGTTGTCAAAGGTGTTATCCGAGAATTCAGAGATTCGTATAAAGCCGATATTGTCTTCCTTTATCTCATACCTTACCGACTTTACTTCAATAACCTCCCTGATGAATTCAAAGTAAATCGTATCCTTTACTCCGTCTCTTATTATACCTATTTTTACTTTTGAACCTTCTTTACCCCTTATAAGCTTTGCCGCTTTATCGGTAGTGTAGCCCGTAATATCAACTCCGTCTACACTTACTATTTTGTCACCTGTTTTAATGCCTGCTTTGAATGCAGGAGATCCTTCTATAGGTGAAACCACAGTTATTCTATCATCCTTTTTTTCAATCTGTACTCCGATACCTATAATCTCACCCTTTAAGTCGTTCATGAAATCCTTATATTCTTCAGGATTAAAATAATTGCTGTGTTGATCGAGGGTTTCAAGCATACCTTTTATGGCACCCTCTATCAGGTCCTCTTCCTTAACATCCTTATAATAATCAAGCTTTATGATGTCAATCATACTTTCAATCTTCTTAAGTGCCTCTGATTTTTCTTCTTCTTTCTCTTCGGCTTTATCTCCCGGTACTGTAAATGTAAAGGTATCCGCCATTACCGATGTAGCAAGCAGTGAAAATATCAAAATAAGTACTAAAAAACTCTTGCCAAAACTTTTCTTCATCAATTAACCCTCTTTCTTATCTTCCAAAATTAATCATATCTTCTCTATATCCCTGTCTAATATCGTATTGCAGATATCTTATAAACCTGTTTATCATAGCAGCACACTCCGCCCTTGTCAACATTTTGTCGGGCTCAATCTCATTATCCGTGTTCCCGGTGATTATCCCCATCTTGTGAGCTATATTTATTGACTTCTTTGCCCACAGCTGTATACTGGCATCATCTCTGAACGAGGTGGTTGTACTGCTTTCGGTCGATGAGTTCTCCAGCCCAAGAGCTCTGACTATTATTGCTGCGGCTTGGGCCTTGGTCAGATACTCATCTGGTCCGAACCTGTTCTTGCTTATGCCTTCCATTGCTCCGGAGCTTGCAATCCGGCTGATATACTCATAATATGGATGGTTCTTGTCTACATCCGTATAGTATTGTTCAAAGGAACTATACTTTGTCTGCTTTGCCATAGGGCCATTCATATCGGATACTTTTACTACTGCCTTGGCAAACTCCCCTCTGCTCATGAAGCTCAGAGGCCTGAAATAGTCAGCTCCTGACATGCTTATTATTCCAAGGGCAGTTACTTTTTTGATGTCCTCTGCTGCCCAGTAGCTTGCCGAGATATCCTTGATATTGTTTGAAAGCAACCTCGCCTGCACCGGCATGGTAGCAAGCTTGTAGCTGTTCTTGCCCTTATTCCGTGCGACTGTTGGTTTGCCTCCGCTAATTTTCGGCACATCAAACACGTAAGATACTATATTTTCATCGCCTTCCTTCAATATGTAGCCTCCCGCGAAGCTTGTGTACTGAGGTCCGCTGGCCACATACTGGATGGTCTTCAATGCCGAGTTGGATACGGCGTATTCTACTGTTCCAAAGGCTTCCTTATAAGGCAATGTGCTTGCACCCTCCCTATATTTGTATGTGAGTGAGTGCTTAATAATGGCCGTTTCTGTTGAGCTCCAGTAATTGTTGTAGCCGTATAAGTGTGAATTTATATCGACTACTATTTCTCCCTGGCTGCCATTTCGTGAGTAAACCTTTCTCCCATTCCAGTCGGAGTTCATATACCTTATTATATCCCTGTTGTCTGTGCTCCCCGAACGGCTGAATAAATACTCCTCCAGTTCAAAGGTGTCGCTTCCTATTATGATGGTTTCAGAATACTTCGGGTCAATAGAGGTACTGCTGGTTGACTGGTTTGCCGAAGAACTATTGGACGTAGCGGTTAAAAATGTAACCTCCCGCGTAAGCTCAGCAGACTTTAGAGTATTTGAGAGCTCATACTTCATAGTGGTCTTTGCTCCCTTACTGTCTCCCTTTAATTCTATTGTGCCTTCAAGAGTTATCGGTTCCCCTGACAGGAATACCGTCTCAGAGTATTTATACACACCTTTTTTGGGTGTTATGTCCCCGCTAATTCCTGGTTCATAGCCGGGAGCAGCATAGACAAAGATGGTTAGAATATAAATTGTTACTAATATAAAGGTCAGTTTTTTCATATCACACCTCATATCTAATCTTCTACCAGCATAAAGAGTGCATAGCCGTCCTGAGACATCACATAAATGTTGTCATCGACCTCAAGCTCTTCCATACTTATGGCTTTTCCATTCTTCAGTATTACGACCTTCTCCATGCCCATAGGGATGTCCGCCATAACAGGATTCCACTTTGCGTATACCACACTGTAGTCCCGCCCATTCTTTATTGTCACAGCCTTGTTGCCAACATCAATTGTTTTAAGCTGTCCTGCAAAGTACCTTTCCGTAAAGACCTTATCCTCTTTGAAGGATTCCTTGTCCTTCTTGACCAGATTAATGGCGTGTGTATTGCCCTCACCATCTGTTACAGCATACATGAGGAAATGTTCATGGAATTTAGTGTGATTCTTATATCTATCATAATTATAATGATATTGGTCGTCTTCGTGGAACTCTAAATCCTTGTCATTTTTATTATAATTCGGCCATGTATAGGTATATGGCTTGTATCTGCTTTCAGCAAATTTTTCAGCTGTAATAGGGCCTTTTACTATCACATTGTCATATACATAGGTTTCATCATTTAAGAGGAAAGTAGGCTCCGGCGTTTCTACCCAGTCATTGTTCTCAAGCCTGTATGCGTTTTCTACTGTGTAGTAATCCTCGCCCATGTTGTGCAGATAGCCTTTTGTCAAAACAAAATTGCTGAAGCCGTTGAAACTGTCCAGGCTTATCAGAGGAGCGCTGCCCACGCCCAGTACTGATCTGTTCTGTATCACGAAGGCACCCGAATGCTTGGCTAAATATACGGAGTCCAATAGCCTTCCATCTTTGATTATAATGGAGCCGTCATTGAAATTAACTGCTCTTCCATCAGAAAGTGTAAGCTGCTGAGTGGTCCATTTCACATCGTGAATAGTCTTGTATAATGTATCTTCATAGCCGTCTTTAAGCACTGCCTTCACAAGCTCTTCTGTGCCGTAGTCCTTTTTTGAAACAGCATATATAGTCTTCCCTATATAATCCTTCAGGCTGTCCACGCTTATCTTGTTATCATTATTGTAAACGCCTATTTCGTCATCCAGCTTGTATCTGATATATCCGTCCTTCTTCAACCAGTCATAGTACCCGTAGGAGTATACATTGGAAAGAACTATTTCTCCTGTTTCCACAACAACATCCTTGATATCACCCTTATAAACCTTTTCTATCTGTATTCCTTCCCCTTGCACCTGCATACGGGCTATATACTTATCGTTAGTGGAGTTCACTTCAATTTTTACCCTATCCCCCTGCCTCAACACTGATGCACTGACCGACTGTCCGTCTTTTATTATTGGTGTATTCCGGTCAATGGTGTATAAAGCCGGCTTATCAGGATTATCGTCGGGTATGAGGGTAATCCCGGCATTTGATATGTCCTTTACTTTTGCTGTAAGGACTTGACGCCTGTTGGGTTCCTCTTCCGGAAGATCTGTATAAATCTTGACCTCCTGTACTTTTCCGTTAAATATCCTTACTACTGCGTCCTGGTCGAAGCCTATGGAATCAATTCCTTGCAGCTCCCCGTTAATATATATCGCTGCATTGTCCGCCAGTTCAAGGTATTGTTTATTGTCATATTCATCTGCTACTTTTATGACATTGCCCATTGTGTCCGCAAACAGGATCCTCACCGGTGTCTCCTTGCCGCTTACAAGCTCAGGAGGAGTATCTACGCTCAGTGATTTGAGTATATTGTTTGCAAATACCACTTTCGCTGGGCTGTTGGGTTCCAATCTGCCTATATCTACCGGCTCCTTTTGCACCATGATGGCCGAGTCCGGCATAACCTTCAGAAAATGCATGTTGTTGTTCTTATCCCCCACCTGAACCGTATTTTGCTGAGGGTCATATACTACAAAGGTGCCGTCAATCTCATTCAGCTTAGCCACATGCATAAGTATTGCCCGTTTATCCTTATTCAAGGTATATTCTACTATGTCACCTTCGGTAATCAGCGATTCGTTTCCAAGCTTTCCGTTCTTGATTACCGGTACTGATTCCTGACTTGTAGAGCTTGTTGTATTTCTTTTACGAATGTTGATACTTATATTCTGCGAATCCGGTGTCTCAATGTTTATGCTGGTAGTATACGTATCTGCTACCGCACCGACCTCCCTTGCCATGGAAACCCCGGTTACCTTGCCGTAGCCTGTGGTATAACCCAGTTTATCCAAGGACTGATCCACCACCATATTCATTATGCTTGCCATTTCTCCCCTGTTTATGGTTCCTTTGGGGGAAAACGTCTTTGCTGCTGTACCCTTCATTATACCTTTTTTCAGTACTGCTTCTATATAAGGAAGGTTTTCTGTCTTTATTGATGTCCAATCCGTATAGTTATAGATAGCCGTTGTATCTTCACCTACAGAAGGATCAAGACTTAACGCCCTGGCTATCCAGAGTGCTGCTTCCTCACGGTTGACAGGAGCCCTGTATACCTTATCAAAGGCTTTCTGATCCAGCTTCAGCTTCAGCAACTGATCATACTGTGCTTTAGTCATTTTCCAATTGGCTTTTTTTGCAGCATCCACCTCGGCTTTCGCTGAGGCTGTCTCAACTGCCGTAAGTGCTCCTGCAGCAGCTGACTCCTGGGCATTAATTATACCTGCTGCTTTCGCAGTTTCTATATGCCCCATAAGGTATGCATTAATAGGGTTCAATGAGGGGTCCTTTGTGCGCATTTGCTCGCCCAGCTTTACCGCCTCTTCCTGCCTTCCGGTTGCCCTCACCAGCGCCGCAAGCACATCCTGCTTGGCTGCCGCCTGGTTCGGCCTGTACATGCTGGCTCCATACTCTCTGACTATTGAGTACAAACTCATCTTCATAATATTATCTGCATTGGCATTTCCTGCGATATCGCTGAAGCTCGCGTTTTTCACCAAGGCATCCCCGGTGGTGATACCGGAAGATACTATGTCCTCGCCATAGGCTGGCAGGTATAACTGACTAATGCTTAGAGCAACTGCTAGTACATATGCAATTATTCTTTTCCTTTGATACATTTAAACACTTCCTTTACATTAGTCTTTGCTTCCTTTGTCTTACTTGCGCGAACACTGTTCGCCCCTACTTTACCAGTTTTCCGATCAGTACATACTCTCCGGTCTTGGATATCTGTGACTGGGCTTTCCCACTAAGCTCCTGGGTACTAACCATCTGAATCCTGCCGGTTGTTCTGTCATAATATGCTATATATACTCCGCCCGGGTACAGGCTTCTCTTTGATTCGGCATACTTGAGCAGCAGTCCGATATTTCCATTGAAGTTCTTTATCCTTGTTGTTGTGCTCTGCACCTGCATATTCAGGTTGATGCTGAAGGGATTAATCATCATCTTGTAGCCTCTTGGCATCTTGATTCTTATATCATCACCTTCGGCACCCAAGGTACGGTCTATGGTCACCCTCAAATCCATATCATTCCTAAGGGACTCTTCTACTCTTGTCGTTTCATCCACTGCAAGGTTGGAAGCCTTCATATTAAGCTCCATGTCCTTATCGCTTATCTTTATCTTACCGCTTGGCTGCTTCTTAATGAGTCCATAGCTTATCTTTACAATCTTCGGGTCAGCTATTATATAGCTCGGAAGCTCAAAGTTCACTACAGCACCGGTGCTGCTTCCTACCGACTTCTCACCAAGAGTATAGGTAAGCTCCAGCCCGTTCATAACGGTACTGTCATTCTGTTGGACTCCGCCAACAATTGTATTCTCGTCCTGGTAGAAGGTAACTACCTTTTCATCAAGGGTTTTCTTGTAGCCAGTAGACGTAGATAACTTAGAAGCTCCAAACAGATTCACCGACCTTATCCTTATACTGTACCAGGTGGAAGGCATAAGCCCGTCCAGGTAGTATCTGAGCGTTGTTTCACTGATTTCCGAGGGAACTATGCTTCCAAGGTACTCGTATGTTCCTGATGATTTTTTTCCGTCTTCACTTGTTGCTACATATAGCTCATAGTAATTAATGTTTTCTATCTTGTTCCATTCAAGCCTGAAGGTATCTCCGTCTACCACTTCTACCTTAATGCCTTCCGGCGTATCAGGCACTGGCTTCTGGTAATCCCCTTGTATTAGATTACTTAATCCGCCATCGCTGTTTATAACTATCAGGCTGGTACTTCCCATGTCAAGTTTCGGGGTAGTGCAGAGGATGCTGCCGTCAGACTGAAGTGTAACTTCTGTCGCAAAAGTCCCCCCGACTATAACCATTTCAGCATTGTTAATATTGAGACCTTCCAGACCTGACTCTCCATCCTTTAACGCTGACTTGGCCTTCAGGGTACCACCGAATATTACCCGTAGTCCTTCTATAAATTGTATCCCCGTAAGCTTAATTTTCTCGTCACCCTCCACAGAAAGGACCAGTGGGTTTATTTCATCCCCCTCATCATCAAATATTCCTGTGATTTCCGGTGTACTTATTATAGTAAGCCCATCCTTAATCTCAACAAAACCGAAGTCAGGATTGAGCACCTGCACAGTCTTCTTGCCCGGCGTCATATTGGGTTTAACCTGTACAGACAAGAGCTCCGAAGGCTTGGCGGCATCTCTTGTGACAGTGCATTCTTCACCTTCGATGAAAACCTTCACGCCAGCCCTAAAGTTATTACCATAAATTGCTATTGTATTGCTTCCCCTACTCGAAGATTTGTTTGGAACAATACTTTCTACTACAGGATTGCTATCCTGCGTCTGATATCTTATGTAGTGAGGTATTGCCAGCATTGAGGAATCAAAAGTACCACCATCTTCATTTAAGACCACTATCCTGAGATCCTTCTCCAAGTCTGCTTCAGTTCCCGGTGGAACCTTAATAACCAGCTGGTCGTCATTGATACTTTTGCTTACGATTTCCAACGGTTTGTCATCAAGGAAGACCTTCACATTCCTTCTGAAGTCAGCTCCCGATATTGTCAGGAAAGCTCCCCCGTCCAAAGGCACAAAGGTAAATACCTCAGAATAATCATTAGTCTCAGTCGGTTCATAATCCACAATTTGATTGGTATCCCTATTCCTTGCCCTGTTCTTCGGATCTAAACTTGTTATCACCGGACTGCTGTCAGGACTCATTATAGTAACCGACTCTGTTGCAGTACCTCCGTCATCATTTATCACATATAGATTTCTAACACCGACTCTGTCAGTAGGCGGCGCTTTCACTATCAGTTGTGTACCGTCGTACTGTACAGCGACAGAGGCTGCAATCCTTCTTGTTATAGTTACTGATGAAGGAGTCGTCTCCACAAGTATTCCTTCATCATAGATGTCTGGCTTATTCAAGTCCATATTGTGGTTTATTATGAACAAATGAGAGGAGCCAACCGGTATAGTGGCTTGTGCCAATGTATCTTCTTCTTTTGTATTTCCGTTCATTATATATCTCTGTATTGTACTGTGCGTATTGTCCGCTGTCAGGGATATACTGACCCTGACCCGCTCAGGTACACCGCCCAAAACAGTACAGTCAAATCTCAGATCACCTATTTCAGTGTACATAGGCCCAAGAACTGTGTCTACCATCTTCTTATCGCCTGTCTCCTCATCTCCGAAAGCGACAATTGTCTCAATAACTTCCTCAGCATAAATAGGGACATAAATACCCTCATAAACTGCACCGCTGACATTCCTATTCACTGCTTCCATAGTGCTGCTGAAGAGCCTTGTCAGGTTTCCTTCCCTGAAGCCGCTTCCGTTTATCTGAACATTCACATTTCCGCTTTTACTTATCCTATCCGGCATAACACTGGTTATCTGCGGGTCGGACATGATGTAGGTAAAGCCCTTGTATACACAAGTACCGCTGTCAAAATTGACCAACACTACATCTGCTGCACCCGAGGTAAGACTGGAAGGCGTTGTCACGGTTAGAGACTCGGTTATCGTGCTGGCATTACCCGCCGGCCATTCTACTGCAGCCTCCTGACCATTGAAATATACCTTAGGCAGCCCTGTAGGCGCCAAATCCGGAGTTCTTCTAAAGTCCAGACCTCTTATTACCACCCTGTCGTTTCCAGCTGATGAACCTTTGTTCGGAGTTATTGAGGAAATTACCGGATTGCTGGCAGGCACCCTGTACCTGAAGCCGTTTTCCGAAACAGCAACCCCTCCATCATAGTTAAGCACCATAACCGGCACATCCAAACTATCCTGTCCATTGGGGAGAGTATATGGATAATCCGGTACTGTAGCCCTTATAATGGTTGAATTTATAAACTCCACGTCCTCAGACCGTTCTGAACCAAAATACACTTCAAGCAAGTCCTGCTTAAATCCGCTTCCCGTAATCGTTACTACAGTTCCGCCCGCAACAGAACCATTGTTAGGAGCGATATTTGTAATCTGGGGATTTGTTGAAGGATTCATGAAGTTGAACATCACATCCTCCTTCGACCTCGCTCCATCGGGATTTAGTACCTCAACCTTCAGGAATCCCAAGGATATGGGGGATGATATAAGGTTGTTTGCCGACGCGGCAAGGAAGCTATAGTACCTGTCAGGTATATCAACATATATTGTAGTAATATCCTGTACCTTTACCATTTCTCCTCTCAGATCTATGTTCGGCGTGCTTGCATTTCCATCATGGTTAAAACTGCTGTTGTTGTAATATATATTGTTCGTAGGCCCGCCGCCATCCGGACTCACATCAGTTATAACACCGCTATCATTGTATTTGTACGCGTTAAGCTCGATACCTCCCAGCAGCACTACCGAGCCCTTTCTCTTGGAATCGTTGTACAGGACTGTATTATCAGGTAGTACGAAGTCCTCACCTTTTATTATGAGCTTTGTGCCTTTACCACCCTTTATCGGCACTATGCTTGTTATCTTAGGATTAGAGGTTATCAGCTTATATTCAAAATTAAAGCTTGCCATTGAACCATCATTGTTTATCAATTGGAGCCTTGTATCTCCCGCCACAGTTCCAGGAGGAGGTATGATTGTGACTGTTTTTCCATCTGAGGATACCTTTCCAGTTACGGTAGCTTTTTCCCCATCTATAGTCACTACTATCCTGGGTGTATTATCACCTGATGTATCGAAGTTCTCTCCAGTTATTAGTATATTCTCACCACTTACGATACCGCCCCTCATATCCGCATAGGCTTCTTTAAGCTGTGTTATGATGGGCATCTTTAAAGCAGGTCTTGTAGTCGGGTTCCTGAATTCAAAGCCGTTGTCCACTGTCCACTGCCCTCCGCTGGGATTTGTGACAACTACACTGACACCGCCGGAAGCGCCGTCTGCAACTATCGGCAGCTTGAATTTCAGCTTTGTACCTTTGGTTATTATTTTACCATCTACAATTTTGTTATTATCATCAAATACCATTATCTCCTGAGTGGGAGTGCCAGGATTTTCAGAGATAACCCTGCCTCCTATTCTTACAATCGGCTCGGTACCATCAACAAGCACCTCGAAATCTGCGCCCTTAATGGTCATATATATTTCCTGATTATTCGGTCCGTAAGCAGGAGTTATATCTTCAAGTTCAAAGTGAGGATAGGTCTCATCCGGATAATAGGTATAACCACCAGTTAAAGTAGCATCTTCACTTCTGGAATAATATCTGGTCATTGTGCTGGTGGTATTTTCTTTAAATATGGTAGTTGTCGTCTCAACCTTTACATCAACTATTGCCGGCTCGGCAATATTGGGATCGTATGGCTTAACCATTATTTTATCGGTACCCAGAGTGAACATGTTTGCGGGATCCGCCTGTATTTCGGCTTCTCCTCCGATTGTAACCCATATTTCTCTAATAATTGTTACTATTGGGTCCCCTGCATCCTTGCCATTATCATCCTCATCATAGGTAGCAGTATATTTGACTTTGTAGGAGGAAATATCGCTTAGCTCAGGAAAATCCTTGTATTTGCTGTAGCCAATAACCTCTCCGTACACTGCGTCGATTACTTTATCATAGCTGGATGCAGTGAAAAAACCTATATTACGACCGCTGATAACTGAATTCTTATCTTCTGTTTCCTTCTTTGAATTAGGCACTATACCGTTTATGGGGTTAATACTTAGGGAGTTGCCTACCGTGAGATATGTATATGAATTTGGAATCACAAGCTCACTGCCCCTGTCAGGTGTGGTAAGCACAATATCCACGACACCGGTGGTGATCCATCCTTCAGGCAGCTTGACCCTCAAGCCTATATTGGTGCCCCCCGACTGTATGGTGCCAAGGTTGTCACCTTCCAGCTCCTTAATATTGTTCTGAGCATCTATGGTCTGTACGAAAACCTTCATATTACCGCTGAGGTTAATGCCTCCCGCAGAAAAATATAAGCTTACTATGTTAGGCTTTCCTGTAGGACCTGAATTCGGATCAATACGGTCAAACACTAAGCCTGTTAGTTTATTTACAACCATTACACAGTTTCTCAGTTGTGACACAATTTGCCTGCTGGCGGTGCCAGCCAGTCCAAACCTTCGAACAATCCTGATATGGCTGAGTCCTGTTTCATTTGGTGATATAAGTCCACCTATTACTATATGACTGCTGCTTATTATATCAGCATTGTTTGGGTTGGCGTCAGCACCGCTATGTAAGGCATATTCAGTACCCGCAACAAAAATTGTATCAACACCCGGGGTCAGACTTTCAAATGCAGTACCGGTGATATCCAGGGAATCTCCAACGTATGCCTTCTCCTTGGAAACGGATTGGACAGCCGGTATGCCTGCAAGGTTGAAGTCAATACCCCCTGCAGGTGTCAGCTCGTCCACCCCGTTATTATTGTAAACCTTTATCTTATTTGCGATACCTATTATCTTATCCAGCTCAGCCTTAGTTTCAATTATGATCTCACTCTGGTCCTCGGATATGCTGCTGATATTCAGCTTGACAGTTCCGAACTCCCCAGCACGTACTATGGGATCCACGAACCCCATTCCTTCTATGATCAGCCTAGAGCCCTCTTTCACCTGGCTGTCCGGGTCCTGTTCATTCTGGTCAAGGTCTATTACCTCGTAGGTTATATTCAATACCTGGGCGGCATTAACCCATGTAATGCCCGAAAACATCGAGAAAAATATTATAAACGTCAATAAAAACGATAAAAGCTTTTTAGAGGTGAGAACAAATCTTTTCACAGCAATTCCTCCTTAATATGTACAGTATATATATTTATCGACATTTTTCTATGACCGCTAAAGCATAAAAACTACTTAAATTATACCATAATTGCCAGCTTATTTTCAGAGATTGTAACCTAACCTTAACATTACAAAATATTACATATATTAGGTGCAGAGATTAATGCATATATATTGCTTTTGAATATTTTTTTCTGCATATTTATGCATACAAAATAATTGTAATGCTTCTAAAATATTTGTAAATGGGCATTCTAGCTTATTTTCGTCAACAGCTGTAGTATGCATATTCAAAAGGTTTTACAATAATTGAATTAAATGGACATCTAATATCCAGTAGATTATTCACAAATTCTTCACATTTTTTTCACAAAATGTATTGCATATTCATTCTTTATATATTATAATTACATTGTATTTAACCCCTGAATAACTCATAGCTTATGGAAACACACACACAATCGTTAACCCCACTCATATTGCACCTTAACGGGTGCGCTTTTTTTTACCCTTTTTCACCTCGCCAAATATTTTTCAAAATTTTGTAATTATTGAAGGAAAAATATTGCTTTATGTAGAATATTGTTGGGTGAGGTGGTTGTATGGACAATTGTATTATTGCGGAAAAGTATGAAATAATCGATACCTTATTTACAAATGAATTACAGACAGTATACTTATCTAAAAAGTCAGGTGTCGATGATGGAAAACAGTTTATAATCAACGAGTTCAAGGATACCGATATTATATACAGCATGAAAGACAGCTTTTCCAAGGAAAAGTGTCGCTATATCAGGAATATCGTTGAGACTATATACGAGGATTTCTGCTTCTATGTAGTCTGCAATATCTGTTCGGGTCCAACCTTGGAAACCTATCTGTCCGGCAACAATCTCAGGCTTACGGAAAAGATGTATTTGACCGAGAGCCTTCTCACCCAACTCATTGATATGGAAAATCTCAGCCCTTTTATTGCTTTTTCACTTTGCGATACGGATAATATCGCAGTGACCAATAAACGCAATATCTGCTTCAACTGCAACCTTAAACTGACAAGCGAAAAAATGTCCGCATCCAAAAATGATGTTTCTAAAAGAGCAGGAGAAATCATAAGTGCTATTTTTTCAAACACAATAGATGCTGATTTGAATTATATTAAGGACAATACTCCACCTGCGCTGTTTTCTATAGTCCAAAGCTGCCTGAATGGAAAATACGAATCAATGTCAAAAGCATATACCGATTTTAAAGCTTTGCTTTTGTACTCTGTTTTCATGGGCAACGGATCTGTAGACACCCAGATGCGCAAGAACCTCCAAAAGGCGAAGATTAAGCGTAAGCTTACACCGGTGCGCAGACTTGCGGCAATCGTCATAATACTGCTGCTCGCAGGGGGCATATGGAATTATGTGAAGGATTTTGACATGTTCACTTTGAACAAGAACCAAACTGCGGTGCAGAATACAAAACCTGCAGCACAGTTTACTGCGAATAAAGATCAAGTATTTGAAGGAGAAACGGTGTTTTTTATCAGCCAATCCTCCGATTCCGATGCTAATGACAGTATAAAAGCTTATTTGTGGGTTATATCAAAGGATGATAAGCCTGTGTTCGATTCTTCCAACCAGAACATAGCTTATAAGTTTTCCCAGGTCGGCAAATACACTGTTCACCTTGTAGTTGCTGATACTCACGATGAAAATAGCGAACTATATAAAACAGAGATAAATGTACTGCCAAAGCCTATAGTACCTAGCACGGGTTCCAGCTCGGAAAACAATAAATAAGACAATTTATAAAGAGGGCGCTTAGCAAGCAGCCCTCTTTTTCTACGGACGATTCAGTATAACATCAATGTCATCCAGATTGCTCTTTGTATGACTGTATCTGATAACATCCCCAAGCTTATAAGGATCCTTCCCGATACCCCTTTCCGCAGGCCACTTTTGCAGGTTATAATCATATTTTAGCTCTCCGCCTCTATAGCCCTTTATCTCAAAGCTTACTATTATATCCCTGTTAAGCCTGCAGGCCTTGGCATTGCTTGAGGATGTCCCCATAGGTACAGCCCAGGATGTGCCCGGAATAAGGTATGATCCTCTCCAGGTAGCCTTTGATTCGTCCATTTCCTTCCGGTCCTTGCTTGTCAGCTCAATAGCTGCCCAGGCCGCATGTCCTCCTTCACCCGCCTTCAGTATTTCATGCAAGCTGTTCTCCCAGTACACATCACGTTCCTCTGTATCCCTGTAATAATCATCGCAGGAATAGAAATGAGGAATTATCTTAATCGTGTCTGTGTCATCATTGAAGTCAACTGTATCAATTTCGAATTCAAATAAATATCCTTTTGTAAGCCCATCCACCATATTGTTAAAATTCCGATAGTCTATTGCCATTTCATCGACACCCATCCGCTTGTCCTCATATCTTCCAGTTGCAGGGCTGTAATAATAGCTTTCAAGATGCAGGTCCCTTACCTTAACTACTCTGAAAGCAGTCATTTTGAAGCTTTCCTGCACAACAAGGTCCTGAACATAAAAGCTGTCTGACCATAAGCCCCTGCTGTCCCTTACCCTCAGAAAAATCCTGTACTTCCCCACACCTGTATCTGTATAGTCAGTTTTTACATTAGTGTCATACCCCTCCATGTCTCCCGTACCGTCATTACTTGCTCCAAACTCCTTATCTTGTATAGAATCATCTTCCACTACCTCATCGTTATACTTTTTCACAATCCAGTGCCATCTGTCTATCTTGAAGAAGCTTTGCGGAAAGGATTTGTCCGTCAGCAGCAGCTTCTCATCAACAAATATCGGATTCTTCTCTATGTCAAACAGGGCAACCGGAGGATCATCGGCAATCTCTATAGTGTTGTAGTCACTCCAGACACCTTCAACATCATGCACCCTGTACTGCAAGGTATATGCCCTATCCGGGTAGCAGTCTGCTTTGTTTATCTGCTCATAATGCCAGGCGTAACTCGTGGAATCCTTCCATCTCCATTCCCTGGACACTATTCCCTTGTCAGCTCTTGAAACATTGTGGTCTAAGTCATAGCTGCCGGCATCATATGCCTTTACCGTGTAAGTACCATTGCCATTTGCATCAACAGTAATGCGTTGTAAAGCTATAGGTTTCCTATGGACATATACGAATAGGTTCTGGTCGCCCACACTCCAAAGCCTATAATTATCGAACCTGTCATCAGCCTTGGGGTTATCCTTTACCTTAAGGTTCATTACGTATCTGCCTACTTTATCAAGCCTGACAGGAGGAGTATTTGTAAAGCCAACAGGGTTATGATAAGCTGACAATCCCATGCTGTTATCAAAGTAATTAGGGTCATGGGATATTCTCCATCGCCTGCCGTATTCGGGATCGCTCTCATAGTCACCATATGTGCTTTGATATTCCAAATCTTCGCCCAGAACCACATAAGTGTTGCCATCACCATTGTTCTGATAATTGCTATATATCTTGCTAAAAGCCGCTGCATATTGGCCTGTGCCGAAAAACTCACAATCAGTTGCTATATTTTTGAAAAGGTCCAGCATAGATAAATACGTTTTTGTATTATCAGCGATAGTAATTGTAGTAGGCATCGGGTTAACATATGTTGTTATATATGGAGCTATGTTTTTATAGCCAAGCTGTCCATAATTTGTATTTCCTGTGCCATAAACATAACCATTCTTGTCTGCTAAATATGCATTGCTGTTTGATACATAGATGTTTTCTATATTAGCGTAAGGTAAAATTATATTACTTGTTAGTGAGCCACTTGAATACCTCATTTCTCTTACCGTTCCATCATTATAGAGCAAATAAATAATAACGTACTGCCAATGGGGTTTAGTATAATAGATACCCTTAACATTATTTCCCATGTTAGCTATGCTACCATTATACAAATATGTATTATTACTGCTATCAGTCAGAAAATACTTATTTTGTTCTATCAATTTTGTCTTTTGAATATTCGTTAAGCCGATGTTTTCCAAGTAATTTCTGAATTTTGTTTCGTACCAATCCCCTTCTTCCTTATCATGGTGCAAAATATAATCGCTTGCCAACCTTTTTACTGTCCCATTTTTATAGTATATAAAAATGCTTCCACCAGCGTTCTCAATTCTATCAACACCTGGTGTATCAATATTATTAGCACTTTCTGCATAAAGTGCTGGATACCAATATGAATATCTTCCTGAATTCACTCTATGGCCTGTCATACCTACATATTGGCGCACCCAATCCGATTGAAATTGAACAGCTATTGGATATAAACCATATGATGAATTAATAAATTCAATATCTTTTATAGCACCCAAGTAGCTTATGGCACCAGTATTTCTGTCCATTATCATAGCTTGTCCCCATGCATATGTTTCTATCTTTCTACTATTATCATATATTGAATATTGCATATAGGGAGTGCCATCAACACCCACAAGTATCTGATTGTACCCCACCTCTATGACTTTATCACAAGAAAATAAGTTGTTAAAGGGGTAAACATTATCCCCACTTATCTTAAAGGCTTGTCCACTGCTATTAATAGCAAAAAGCCAAGGAGAAGTATTATTATAAAAAACTTTGGTTACTCCGCTAATGCCCGGCAAGGTTGTAATAGTACTGCTTCCACTAGGACAATATTTAATTGTTCCGTTATTCATTAACAGATATGTGTTGCCGAACTGAATATACTCCTTTATGACTCCAATGTCAGAAGTTGCGTTAGGGTACATCTTTGCCCCATTCGCCACAATAGTAGCCTGCGCAGAATCACCTAACTTCAGAATTTCACCATTTTTCATATAGAATAAAGATGTATTGCCTAAAGGTAATATTTTTGACACTTTCTCGGGACGTAGAGTCATGTCTCTTGCCTCACCAGGAACAACCCCGTATACCGAAAAATTATTTGAATTAATAAAATTCTTTAGAGTATCAGTCATGTCACCAAAGCTGAAATAGTTTCCTAAGCCGGCACTATAGTTTTTACCGTATGAATCAGACAAAAATATCATATGTCTATCGGAACCAGCTCTTAGAGGCAAAGCATTCAGCTTGCTGAAATCCAAGCTG